>Ga0209985_10000682_pt1 | contig 36139 bp, 35 predicted proteins | sample NOAtaG_FD_187305 | JGI IMG/M metagenome (GOLD analysis project Ga0209985, IMG submission 187305) | Freshwater lake microbial communities from Lake Erie, under a cyanobacterial bloom - NOAA_Erie_Diel6S_1000h metaG (SPAdes) (version 2) | ecosystem: Environmental > Aquatic > Freshwater > Lake ...
GTTCGTTGTTTCCACCACCCGTTCTCAACGCCTACCGAAGAGCAGCCGCAGGATGTAGCGCCCGATCTTGCGCTCCATACCACCACGCGTGGTGGGCACGCCCGTGCGGTGGGCGATGCTGGAACGCAGGCCAGCAAAGCCCAGCAAGCGACGCCAGCTGAAGGAGAGTCCGTATTTACCCTTGAAGCCGAACATGGTGACACGGTTCAATCCACCGGATCGGAAATGTACTGCATGATCACCGGCCGCACCCGGGCGCGCATCACTTCCAACATGCGCGAATAACCCTCATTGGAATAGCGGTTCTGGCCAAGCTGTGGGATGCCAAGGAACAACTCCTTCCGGCCGGCACAACGGCCCATCTGAATGGTCAACTCACGGCTCTTGTTCACACGCACACGCACAGGTTCGTCCAGCGCCTGAAAGGCAAAGCTTTGTGCCTCAAGCATGGCCTTGCCCGCAGCAAAAGCCTGAGATCCGAAGAAGATCACCACTTGGGGCCGCACGGCAGCCATCTCGATCAACAGGTCGCTCCTGCATGGACAGGATGAAGCATCCAGACCACCCGTGGAGAATGCACACTTGACGAGGTCAGTGAAATAAATGGAGCCGAGGTCATCCGCCTCTGGCAACATGGAACACAGATAGGCGTGGTAACGGGCATGGCGCGCTTCCTTCAAGTATCCCTCCCCTTCATTGAACAGCCGGTGGATGGAGAATACTGTGTTGAACTCGGACCGATCCGGATGCTCTTCGCCTTTGCCCGCATCCTGCGCCACCAACATGTAGCGCTTGGGCAGCGACCCTTGCCAGAACGGGAGATCTTGTCTGTACTTGGTGGCCGGACAATCGGTGCACTTGCTTGCCGGCCCAAAGGATAGGGGAGCCCCGAAGTTCATTTGCAATGGATGGCCGCCGCGCAGGTTCCGGGCGTAGCGATCGCCGAAGCGCTTCAGCAAGAGCTGGTGCAAACGGAGTAATTCAGGTCCCATCGACAACTCAGCGCTCAAGGTCAACGAAGCCTATTGAGGGCGTAACGTATCGTTATCCAGAACCCTGAAATCGGACCTCCGGTTCAATGCGTACAGGCGTTCCTTCTCCTCGGCCGAACGGGCCCGCTTGATGGAGTCCATAGGTATCAGCGGCTCATCGGAACCCATGCCAATGGCAACCAGCCGGGCAGGATCAATACCGCGTTCCACCAGATAGGCCACGCAGGACTCAGCCCGTTTCTTGGACAATTCTGCGTTACCACCCTTGAACTGAGGTGCTGGACGTGCATCCGTGTGCGAACGTACCTCGACCATGAGCGTAGGGTTGTCAACGAGTACCTGGTAGAAAGCCTCGAGGCTGTCCCTTGCCTCAGGGGTCAGTTCATAGCGATCCTTGGCATACACGATATGCGGTAGCTGGATCGCACGGTCCACATAGGGCTCCAAATAGTATGCTCCCAGCTGGACCATCGGAGCGGTTCCGTTCACCACGAGGCTCACTTCCTCCTCCAACACCAAATACCCATCCTTGGAAAAGGACAACATAGCGTTCAAGGTGTCGATGACATTCGGAGCGCTTTTGCCATCCACGAAATAGACACCTGCTTCATCGGTGGTCGCCGCAAGGGTTCCCATCCTGTCCGCTCGCAATCCAACACGGACCCCGGTCAGCGGATCGCCCGTCACCTTGTCGAAAATGGTTCCGGAGATACGCAAGGACTTATGTGCAGGAATGACAGGCACCACAGCGGCCGCTTCCTCGCCAGTCGGCCGTAGGAAGAACACAAGCGCTGCAAGCAGGAACAGCAGAATTAACACGATCACTGCGGGGAACAGCCACTTGCTCGCCGTGGCTACCTCGAGCTTCTTCAGGAGGGCTGGATCCACCACCGTCACATTGTAGAATCCCTTCTTACCGCCACCCCGATACGGAGCGAATTCGACCACACGCACGCCATACCGGGCCACATGCTGGATCAAGCGCTGGAGGTCCGCATCCTCGATACCGTTGGCCACCAGCACCTCCACCCCATCACCCGTTCGAAAGGTTTCTCCCTCGCCCGTGAAATGGACCATTTTGTAGTGCTCCTCAGCCCCGGTCTCCGCCTGCTTCAGCCGGTTCGCCTCGGCGATCTCCATGCGGATCGTTCCGGGTTGCACCACCCCGTATGGCCGGTCCGTGTAGGGATGGAAGAAATTGGTGGTTCGGTTCGTGCTCTTGGGGTTCAAGGAGTCAGGAAGCAACTCCTTCAACTCCGCGAAGGTGATGTTCGGATAGAGCTTCATGATCCCTGCCACGATGCCCAGGATGGTCCTGTTCTTCGCTTCGCCGGTCACCTCCACCACACCTGCCTCCAGCTTCCGCCGATCAGCAGGGGACAATCGCTCGAGAACGCGTATCATGCGGTGCTGTTTATGCTCCTCGATCAGACCTTGACCGCGGAGATGGTGTTGAAGTAGTTCAGCAGATCATCCTTCACACCTTGCGTCAGGTCGGACGGCGCAGCCAGTTTGGCCACCTTGCCGGCGAACTCCAACTGGATGACATCCTTCTTAAGTCGGGCGTAGCAAAAGGTGCGTGACCGCGAGGCGGGCTTCGCGCATCCCAGCGTCATGAAGTTGGGGGTGAAGTTCACCACCAACTGATGCTTGTACATGTCCTTCGCATGATCGTGCAGTTCGCGCAACCGTTCAATGAGGGCAGCAGGATAGCTGGCCGTATTAAGGGCGCGCACCCAGGCATCCCAGCTAGTGTAGCGGGTGCGGCCACCCTGCACGATGAATTCCTCCAGCTGGTCCTCCACATCTACGATGAGCTCGCCTTCCATTTCCTGCACTTGGAACAGCAGGCGTGCCACCGCCTTTTCATCAGGGATCTCCAAGGCTTCGGCCATGGCCAGGATGTTCGCGATCTCCTCCTCGTACAATACACCATCGGACAGCATCACGGAAACAATGGCTTCAAAGACCAGGGGCTTGTCGTCAGCATCTATGGCACCGCCATGGGTGCGCACGGTGGCGGTCAATTGGTCGTCATCCATGGCCTCCAATGAGGGCAGCACATCGGTCACGGCCTTCGCCAGACCGGGCAGTTCCATATCGCTCTCAATATCGGCCAATAGGGATAGTTCCTCCTTCCCTGGCTGTCCGTCGGCCAGAATGGCTACAGCAAGCAAATGCTTGATCGGTTCAAGGTTCATCATGTGGATTGGGAGCTACCAGAAAAAGAACCATTTCTTCTTGGCTTCGGTCTTCTTAACCTTACGGGCCGCCCTGGCCTTCGCCATGCGCTCTGCCAGCTCCTTGCCTTTGCGCGTGCGTTGATCGAGCCTTCCGTCAGCCCTGCGTTTTGCTTTGATGGTGCGAGTTACTGCCATTTCCAACGGTGGATCAAACCAACAACTTGGGGTCTATCACATCTGCCCCTCCGACCTTGAGCGCCGCATTCAGCTCGTTGAGGGTCATCTTGCCCTGCGCAGCGTTAAGCTTGGCCCACTTTCCACCTTTCCTGTAGTGGATCTGGCACGTGATGCCGAAGGATTCCTTGAAGCGGCCCTCGAAGGTGCCGGCCTGAAGGTTGCCGCGCACGGAGAGGGGAGCCTCGGTGGTACCCTCGTACTTCTCCATCTCGCGCGCATTGGCGATGGTGCGGTCCGGATCGATGCCCTTACCAGCCTTGTCGCGCAAGCCGGCGTGCAGGTAAGGATAAGCCTTATTGAACGAGAGGTAGAACGACTTGACCTTGATGCGGCCGTTGACGACGATCTCTGACATGGGGGAGTGGTTTTGGTGTTGCGCTTCTTTCACGGTGATGCCAGGCTTTCCGACCGTGATGCATCACGCTGGTACGAATCGATTGCAAGATGTCCCTTGGCAGGTGCTCACTGCCTGTCCGAGTTTGTCCGAGTTTGGCGCAGGGTGCCTGGGCACCATGCCCTACACGCTCAAAGCTTCGAGAGCAGCTCCGCCTTCTTGGACTCGAACTCGTTCATTACTTTTTATGTGGCAACATCCGATACAGAACAGCCTTTACACAAACTCCACCCGCGCGAACCCCAGCGCCTTCAGGAAGGCCTCCAGACTGGCCCGGCCCCGCTCCCTGCCGTTCTCGATGATGCCTTTCTCCATGGCCTTGCGACGGATGGCCTCCTTACCCCTGTTCTTCAAAGCGGTAACAGCCTCGAAGCTCCATTCCCCCTCCTCGAGGAACACCTGATAATCTGATGGATTCACCACCACATCCAGGATCACCGGTTCCGGAAGACGCACCTGGATGGTGCTGTCTGTGGCCACCATGGCCGAGGTGTCCAGGCTGGACAGGTCAAAACCGGCATAGACCCTGCCTCTCACCGTGTACACCAAACGCTCCTTGCTGAACCCGAACAGGGTGGTGCGGACGGTATCGAGCACCACTTCGTCGTAGTAGCAGGCACTGAAGAGCTCTGCGATGGTCTTCACCTCCTGCACAATGGTGCTGGTCTCTGCGATGGTGACCTCCCGGGCCGTGAACAGATCGGGCACCAGCTTGAACCGGACCGCTGCATAATAGCCGGCTCCGATCACACCGCACACCACCACCAGGTAGAGCACCCACTTCATCGCTCGTGCATACAGCATCATGCTCGTATCAATTCGTTCATCGTGTTGCAGCCTACTTGAAGGTCACCTGCACGTTGTCGAAGTCCTTCATGGCCAGAAAGGCTTTCACCAAGGCGGCCGCAGTCGCCGGAAGAACCAGGAGAACGACCGCAAGTGGCTTGGCGCGGACAAGGAGTGGCTGGTGCAGTACAGCCGCGAGCGCTTGCAGGAGAAGCACTTCGACTTCCTGCTGTTCGGTCATCGCCACCTGCCCATCGACATGGAGGTCGCACCCGGATCACGCTACGTGAACCTCGGCGATTGGATCGGCTACTACACGTACGCGACCTTCGATGGGCAGGACCTGAAGCTGATGAAGCGCACCAGTGATGGCCCCTTGAGCGGGGATGTGCAGATCACGGGAGGGCCGGCGGTTTAGATCTTAATACTGGCTAACCCGCAAGCCAATGCCCCAGGAACACATCGGTGACCCGGTAGCCGTCGTCGGCGTGGTGAACGAGTTCCTTCTCCTGTAATACGCCCAGAGCCTGGCGCACGGTGCTGAGCGCACTGAGCCGATGGCGGACCACGAACTCCATGGCCGTGGGGGCTGCAACGGCACCTTCACGGGCAATGGCGGTGAGCAGTGCGGCCTGATGGGGACTGAGAAGGCGCTTCAACGTCATGTATTCGGGTGCCCGTTCCTGCAGGATGCTCATGCGGGTGCGCACCAGATCAAGGACGGTCACCTCGCGCTTGCCCAGTGCATACAACCGGTTGAAGAGGTACTGCACATAGTACGTGTGGCAACGGCACCAGTCCAGTCCTTCATGCACCACCGCGCTCTCCATCCTTCGCCGCGCCACCTTGAAGTGCCGCTGGATGAATTCGGCATACACCGGTGCCGGTATCGGCCCCAAGTGCAGCGGCTCGGTGGCTTGGAAGAAGGGTCTGCGCCCAGTGGAGAAGATGGCCTGCATCATTCGTCGGTCGCTGCCGCTGAAGATGAACTGCACGTTGCGCAGGCGCTGCACCTGTTCACGCAGCATGGCCTCCGTATTGCGCTCGGGGTATTCCAGCACCTGTTGGAACTCATCCAGCGCGATGACCACCGGCTTCCGTTGACGTTCGAGGTACGCGAAGAGCTCATCCAGCGCCATGGCCTGCTTCATGCCCGGCCTGGCCGAAACACCGAACTCCGGCAGGCCTGTGAGCGCATCGAAGGCCAGGTTGAACTCCAGCGACCGCATGGCTTGGGCCACCTCCTTGAGCAACGCACCATTGGGTCGCCCCACCTGGCGCAAAGCCTCCTGAACGATGCGCAGCACCATGCTCTCCTGGTCCGTGGTGCGGTACAGGTCCACAAAGACCGGAATGAACCGACGCTGCGATGCGAAGAAGTGACGGATGAGGGCTGTCTTGCCCAGGCGACGCAACGAGATGAGCGATACATTGCGTTGGTTGGCCATGGCCTCCTTCAACGCTGCCATCTCCGTCACGCGGTCGCAGAAGGTATCGCACCCGGTGTAGCCCTGTAGCAGGAAGGGGTTGAACTCCTCAGCCATACCACAAAGCTACATGATCTATGTGGCATAAATTATGTCACATGAATTATGCAGCATGAAATACGATGTCGGCCCGGGTATCCCGGACACACCTCCACACGGGACGAACAGGGATCAGCCGAGCCGGGCCAACAGGTCCACCAACCGGCTGCTGTAGCCGTACTCGTTGTCGTACCAGCCCATCACCTTCACCATGTTGCCCACCACGCTGGTGAGCTGTGCGTCGAAGATGCAGCTGTGCGGGTCGCCTACGATGTCCACGCTTACAATGGGGTCCTCGGTGTAGCGCAGGATGCCTTTGAGCCTGCCTTCGGCGAGCGACCTGAAGTAGGCGTTGATCTCATCGGCGGTCTTGAGGTCCTTCACACGGCAGGTGATGTCGGTGATGGAGCCATCGGGCACGGGCACTCGGATGCCACCGCCGCCCAAACGACCATCGAGCTCGGGGAAGATGCGCGTGATGGCCTTGGCCGCACCCGTGGTGGTGGGCACCATGCTCACCGTGGCTGCACGTGCGCGGCGCAGGTCCTTGTGCGGTGCATCGTGCAGGCGTTGGTCACCCGTGAAGCTGTGTACGGTGGTGATGAAGCCGTCCTCGATGTGGCACAGCTCGTGGATGCCCATGATCATCGGCGCGGCGCAGTTGGTGGTGCAGCTCGCGTTGCTGATGATGGGCTCGTCGCCTTTCAGGATGTGGTCGTTCACGCCGAGCACCACGCTGGGGATGTCGGCATCCTTGGCGGGCGCGGAGAGGATCACGCGCCTGGCACCGGCCTTCAGATGCGCGCCGGCTGTTTCACGGGTGAGGAAGTGGCCGGTACACTCGATGACGATGTCCACCCCAAGCTCCTTCCAGGGCAATGTGGCGGGGTCCTTCGCCGCGTAGGCCTTGATCTTCCGGCCGCCAAGGAGAAGGTGTGCATCATCATGTGCCACATCGCCCGCGAACACGCCATGCACGCTATCGTACTTGAACAGGTGCGCCAACGTACGGGTATCCGTGAGGTCGTTCACGGCCACCAGTTCCACATCGTTCCGTTGCAGCAGCAGACGCGCTGTCACTCGCCCAATGCGTCCGAATCCGTTGATGGCGATCTTCATGGTGTCAGGTGATCAGGTCGATGTTCATCCATTATCAGGCAACCTGACAACGGACGATCGGTCATCAGAAAAGGTGCTTCTCGGCATGGTAGCTGCTCCGCACCAGCGGGCCGCTTTCCACATACCGGAAGCCTTTCTCGAGGCCGATGGCCTTGTACTTGGCGAAGGTGTCGGGATGCACGAACTCCTGCACGGCCAGGTGCTCCTTGGTGGGCTGCAGGTACTGGCCCAGAGTGAGGATGTCCACCCCCACACTGAGCAGGTCGTCCATGGTCTCCAGCACTTCCTGTTCGCTCTCGCCGAGGCCGAGCATCACACCGCTCTTGGTGCGCAGACCGGCACGCTTGGAACGCATCAGCACTTCGAGGCTTCGGTCGTACTTGGCCTGGATGCGCACCTCCTTGGTAAGGCGGCGTACGGTCTCCAGATTATGGCTGAGGATCTCGGGAGCGGCATCGAGCACCACCTGCAGGTTCTCCCACTTCCCTTGGAAATCGGGAATAAGGGTCTCCATGGTGGTTCCAGGGCTGCGACGGCGGATGGCGCGGATGGTCTTGGCCCAGATGTCGCTGCCACCGTCCTTCAGGTCGTCGCGGTCCACGCTGGTGATCACGCAATGCTTCACGCCCATGAGCTCCACGCTGCGGGCCACGCGGGCAGGCTCGAAGGGGTCAACAGCCTCGGGCCGGCCCGTGGCCACGGCGCAGAATCCGCAGCTGCGGGTGCACACGTTGCCCAGGATCATGAAGGTGGCGGTTCCCTCGCCCCAGCACTCGCCCATGTTGGGGCAGTTGCCGCTCTGGCAGATGGTGTGCAGCTTGTGCTCGCCAACGATGCTGGCCACCTTTCGGAAATTCTCACCCGTAGGCAGCTTCACGCGCAGCCAGTCAGGCTTTCGCTGCCGCTTCTTCACCTCCGTCACCGTCTCGCTCATTGTATGTACTTCTTACCGAACTGAATGGCCAGGTAGAACTCCCAGAAGAATTGTTTGTTCGTCACCCCTTCCATCTCGGCCATGATGGGCACCACCGTTGGAAAGGCGTCCATGGTGCATCCCACCTCAATGGCCTTTATGCCATCGGCATGACCCGAATGTTCGAAGTTGAACCCAAAGCGGCCGAAACCGCCGATGTACGGCCTGATCTCACCCACGCCGGTGAACCAGGAAGCTCTGCCGTAGATGTTCTGCACATCATGCACGGCCGGGTCGTAGCGTTCCGTCACGATGTTCTGATAGGGAATGGCGTCCGGCTTGCCGATCTGGAGATAGACCGGCTTGGCCAGGCCGATGGACGGGCCAATGCCCCAGACATAGTTCACTTCGACACCGGACCGGCGGATCTTGTCGGTAATAAGATGCTTGCCCCCAATGGTGGGACGTAGGATGGTCAATGCGTTCAACTTCCCGTAGAAGTAGCCCCTCGAGTTATCGTAGTAGGGATTGAAGCTCTTGACCTCCTTGGGGTGCTTCATGCCCACCATCTCCAATCCGTAGAGACGCACCACCCTCGCCGTGCGGTGGATACCACGGTACACCTGTAGTCCCCAGCCATCACCGTGGATGATGAGCCCTCCAGACCATTGGCTTCGATAGAGGACCCTCGTTTCATCATAAATGGTCTGCTGTGCCTTCGCGTGGAAGGCAGGTACCATCAGGGCAACGAGTAAAAAAGTCCAACGCATGGTCAGAGCGACACACAAAGCTACGGTATGCCAACGTTACCTTGCCGCGATCAGTACACCCACCACCATGGATACGGCACATGTGACCCAACTGGACGACCTCCGCACCGAATGCCTGCATGTTCGCAGCGGTCAGCGGTTCACCACCGACGCACCGGTGGACAACAAGGGCAAGGGGTCGGCCTTTTCACCGACCGACCTGCTGGCCACATCGCTGGCCACGTGCATGATCACCACCATGGATATCGTGGCCCGCGCCAACGGGTTCATTCTGGCCGGTACCGAGGCCCGGGTGATCAAGCACATGGCCTCGGACCCGCGGCGAGTGCAACGCGTCGAAGTTCATCTCACCATGGATGCACGGCTGAACTCCGCCCAACGCGGCCTTATGGAAGACACGGCCCATGGCTGCCCGGTGGCGCGTAGCCTTTCACCGGAACTGGTGCAGGAGGTGACCTTTACCTACCGGTGAGGGGATGGCCCGATCGTTAATGAACAGGTAAGCCCGGACCGCACGGCCCGGGCTTTCAGGAAGCAATGAATGAAGAGGAACTACTTCAGGCGCGATGTTCGGCAGGCACCTTGGCAGCCTTGCCGTACGCAGGGCAGGAATGGGAACTACCACAGGAACTGAGCATCACACTCGTGGTCACCACTGCGGCAAGGATCAGGAGCACCTTTTTCATCGTTCGTTCTTTTGTGTTCCGGGGCGGTCTATCGTCAGGGACACACCCCAAAGTTAGCCCCTGTAACGGACGTCCCCGGAAAAAGTTTCAACAACCATTGAAGAGCATCTGTGAATTGAAATGAACGGCGATGCCCTCCATATCAACGAACGTCCACGTCCGGATATTGGTGAAGGCTGGTCCGAACCCTTGGCGGAAGCCTTTCGTTCGCCGGTGAACGCCGCTCTGCGCGACTTCCTGGTCCGCGAAAAGGCGCAATTCCCTGTTTATCCCAAGGGGAGCGACATCTTCAATGCGTTCAAACTGACCCCTTTTCCATCGGTCAAGGTGGTGCTGCTGGGGCAGGACCCCTACCATGGCCCCGGTCAGGCACATGGACTTTGCTTCTCCGTACCGGACGGAGTGCCCCCCCCGCCCTCGCTGCAGAACATGTTCACTGAACTGGTCCGCGACCTGGGTATTGCCCGGCCCACCAGCGGCAACCTCAGCCCATGGGCACGCCAGGGCGTTCTGCTTCTGAACGCGACCCTCACGGTAAGGGCCAACGAAGCAGGGTCGCACCAAAGCAAAGGCTGGGAGCCGTTCACCGACCTGGCCATCCGAAGGCTGTCCGAACAGCGTTCCGGGCTTGTCTTCCTGCTTTGGGGGCGTCATGCCCAGACCAAGGAACCGCTGATCGACACGAGCAGGCATCACGTGCTCAAGGCCCCTCACCCTTCTCCTCTCTCGGCCTATCGGGGCTTCATCGGCTGCGGTCACTTCCGCAGAACGAACGAACTGTTGGTCGCACAAGGCCTGAAACCCATCGAGTGGGCATTTCCATGACCAGGACAGGGCTGCTCCGAAATGTGCTCGTGATGGTGCTGGTCGCGCTGGCAGCAACGGTGGAAGCACAACGGCGCAACCTGGTCCTCGTCCCCGATACCACCCTTCCGGGAAAATGGACAAGGCCCATACCGATCGGCACGGCACGGGAAGGGGAAAGGGAGGCCCGCAAGTTCCTGAACTTCCTCTTCAGCAACGGATACCTTGAGGCATCCATCGATAGTTGTGTCACGGACAGCCTGACCACCACCTGCCCGCTGCACGTGGGCCAACGTTACCGCTGGGCCATGCTCTCCGGCAGTGGTGTAGCACCGGAGATCGCCAGTGAGGCACGCTTTCGCGAAAAACTCTACGCGGACAGGCCGATCAGTCCCGAACAAGTGACCCGATTGCTCGAGGACCTGGTGGTGCGCTGCGAGAACAATGGACACCCGTTCGCCAAGGCATGGCTGGACGACCTGCGGCAGGATGCCAATGGCCTGTACGCGACGGTGAAACTGGACATGGGACGTGCGGTCACGATCGACAGCGTGGTGGTCAAGGGCACTGCACGGACCAATATGCGATACCTGCAGTCCCACATCGGGATACGGCCGGGCGACCTCTACAATGAATCCATGGTGCTCGCCCTCGAGCGTCGCATCCGGGAACTGCCCTTCGTGACCCAGAAACAACGACCGTACGTGCAGTTCGGTCAAGGCCAGACGAAGCTCTACCTCTTTCTCGATGCCAAGAAGGCCAGTTCCATCAACGGCATTCTTGGTGTACAGCCCGACCCGAACACGGGCAAGGTCACCATTACGGGCGACCTGGACCTTCGCTTGCGCAATGCGTTGAAACGAGGCGAGGCCATCAACCTCAATTGGCGCAAGCTCCAGGACCAGACCCAGGACCTCCGCCTGGGTTTCGCGATACCCAACGTGTTCAGTTCACCTTTCGGCATTGACCTGTCATTGAAGCTGTTCCGGCGCGACACGACCTTCCTCGAGGTCGCTGCTCGGGCAGGGCTGGACTACCTGATGAGCCGAGGCGACAAGTTGAGCCTGTTCGTCAACAGCCGATCATCGAACCGCTTGGGCAACCTGACCACCGCCCCGGTCGGCCTGGCCGATGTTGACCTGCTGAGCTATGGACTGGGACTGACCCGCGAACGGTTCGATTACCGTTTCAACCCAAGGAGCGGGCACTTCATCGCCATGGAGGGTTCGGCGGGGCGCAAACGCACCTCCACCGCCATTGCCACAGAAGCCGAACAGGCACCCACTATTGCCACGGTCCAATACGAACTTGACGGTCAAGCCGTGCTGCACCTGCCCATCAAGCGCCGAAGCACCATCCGCCTGGCCGCGCAAGGCGGGTGGATGGTGAACAACGACCTCTACCGCAACGAGCTCTATCGCATTGGAGGGCTCAAAACGCTGCGGGGCGTGGATGAGGCCTCGATCTTTTGCAGTTCTTATGCGATCGGCACCCTCGAATACAGGTTCATCTATGAGGAGAACGCGAACTTCTTCGTCTTTGTGGACCAGGGTTGGTGGGAGGATGCCGCTCAGGCCACGCTCGTAACGGACGCCCCTTTGGGCTTTGGCGCAGGCACCACCTTCGAGACCAAGGCCGGTCTGTTCAGCCTGACCTATGCCCTTGGAAGGCAGTTCGACAACCCTGTGCTGCTACGCGGTGGCAAGATCCACTTCGGGTTCACCAGCCTTTTCTGATCGGCCTGCCGATAGGCCAGAGGCCACGGACCGTCCGAGGAAGCAGGAATTGACCAACGATCCATGGTCGATCATTCGCCTTGCGTTCCAGTTCAAAGGGGGGCGCAATAGGATTAGCATTGCGACATGCTGACCCTGGTGATGTGCATTTCGATCTGGTGTGCGTTAAATGCGCCGCCCGGCCAGGGCCTCATCGACCTATTGCTCGAGTACATGGAGGCCCGCTATCCCGCGCAGGACCTCTCCCCGGACCTGCTGTATGTGTCCGTACAACACCAGACCATGTACCACGTTCGCGACCGAAAGCTCGTGGGCACATACGACGTGGCCACTGCCAGTCGTGGTCCGGGCTGCGAAAGGGACAGCTATTGCACACCCACGGGCCTGCACCGGATCTGCAGCAAGCACGGCGACGATGTGCCGGAACTGGGGATATTGCGGGACCGGGAATTCACAGGCACCTTCGCAGACCCCGACTTCGCCGGCGTGGACAAGGACTGGATCACCTCCCGGGTCCTCTGGCTCGAAGGCCTGGAGGAAGGGGTGAACCGGGGCGGTGCGGTGGACAGCAGGGAGCGCATGATCTACATCCACGGAACCGCCAACGAGCGGTCCGTGGGCACACCAAGCTCCATGGGTTGCATCCGGATGCGCAACGACGACATCATCTCGCTATATGACCTGGTACCGGTCGGGACACTGGTGGTGATCCTTGATAATTGAAGGGCGCGCCCAGCGTTAACTTCGTGCGGTACATGGACATCCTTTCCATCCTCATCGGTCTTGCGCTCGGCGGTGCTCTGGGTGCGTTCGCTTATGCCTTGTGGTCGCGCAACAAGGAAACCGACCTGGTCATCATGGTCCGGGAGCAGCATGAGCGGGAAAAGGCGGACCTGGAGCGTCGCATTTCCGACGCAGGGAACAGCCTCGAGGAACGCACAGGCCGGATCGTTCAACTGAACAGTGAACTGGCCACCGAGCAGGAACGAGGGCGGGCACTTGCAGCACGACTACAGGAGCAGAAAGCCGAGCTCGAACAGTTGCAGGCGCGCATGACCACGGAGTTCGAGAACATAGCCAACCGATTGCTCACCCAACGCGGTCGGGAACTGAACGACCAGCAACAGGAAAAGCTTGGCACCATACTGAAGCCCCTGCAGGAACGCATCACCGAGTTCCAGCGCCAGGTGCAGGAGGCCTACCAGACCGAAGGAAAGGAACGGCACCACCTGAAGATCGAGATCGGCAAATTGGTGGAACAGAACCAGCGGCTCAGCCAGGAAGCCAACGACCTGACCAAGGCATTGAAGGGCGACACGCAGGCCCAGGGCGCTTGGGGTGAAATGATCCTGGAGAAATTGCTGGACAGTTCCGGCCTGGTCAAAGGGCAGGAATACAGTATGCAGGAAAGCAGCACGCAGGCCGATGGTTCGCGGTTGCGTCCTGATGCGGTCATCTTCCTGCCGGACGACAAGCACCTGATCATTGACAGCAAGGTCTCACTGGTCAATTACGAGCGCTTCACCGCCACCTCGGACCAGGCAGAGAAGGATCGCGCGCTGAAGCTTCATGTGGAAAGCCTGCGGTCACATGCCAAGGGCCTCTCCGAAAAGGACTACACCAAGATCTACGGTGTACGCAGCGTGGATTTCGTGCTCATGTTCGTGCCGATCGAACCCGCCTTCCTGCTTGCGTTGAAGGAACGGCCGGAGATCTTCCAGGAGGCCTACGACCGGCAGGTGGTGATGGTGACACACAGTACGCTCATGGCCACGCTCCGCACCATCCACGGCATTTGGAAACATGAACGCATCGCGAAGAACCATCTGGCCATCGCGGAACGGGCGGGCGCCTTGTACGAGAAGTTCGTGGGCTTCACCGAGGACCTCGGGCGCATTGGCAAGCATGTGAATGATGCCAAGGACAGCTACGAGAAAGCACTCGGCAAACTGAGCGAAGGACCCGGCAATCTCGTGCGCCAGGTGGAAATGCTCAAGGAACTGGGCGCAAAGACCAACAAGGGCCTCCACGACAAGTTGCTTCAACGCGCCTTCGAAGGCGAAGATGCCAGCAGAGCATGACCAGGTTCCGGGATCATCTTCACGTCCTTGCGCCATTACTGGTGCTTCTAGCCGCATGTGGCTCCTCCACCAGTGTGACGAGGGACAATGTGGCCTACATGTATGGAAAGGGGGCCGACCAATTGCGATTGGAGGCGAGGATCTACCACCACGCACCAGAACGCTCCACGCTCTATTACAAGCTTCCCACCCGCGATCTGTTGTACAAGAGCGATGGTGGCGGGGGGCCTTACAAGGCCTCACTGCGCATCACGTACGAAGCATTCCCTGAGTGGGGTTCCAAAGTCCTGCTGGACAGTGCCAGCACCTTGGTGCAGGACAAGTCCGATGACCCGGGTCTTGAAAAGGAATTGGTCGGGAGCATCGACCTGCGCAGGAATGAACACAAGTCCTTTGTGCTGCGGGTGACGGTGCGCGACCTGAACCGGGAGACCCAGGCCACGACCTTCATCCGCGTGGATCGCCGCGAAACGGCCATCCGGCAGTACTTCATGCCCATTGATCCGCGCAATGGGCTCCCCTACTTCACCGATCAATTCAGACCAGGAACATCCGTCAAAGTGCGCTGCGACGCCTTTGCCAACGCCACGCTCAATGTGGTCCGAGTCCCTGCGGATGCCGCGCTTCCGGCTCCCGTGTTCAGCAACACCACCAAGAAAGCGTCCAGTTCACCGGACAGCACCTTCCGGGTCACTGTGGATGCGGATGGGACGTTTCTCCTTTCAGACCTAAGGACCGGCACGCTCCGTTTCCAGCTGGACACATTGGACGACCGGGGCTATTCGCTCTTCACGCTCTCCGACTGCTATCCCTACGCCGCATCCGCCCAGGACATGCTGAAGCCGTTGCGCTACATCACCAGTATGCAGGAATACGAGCGTATCACTAAACAGGACGACCTGCGCAAGGCGATCGAGAAGTTCTGGATGGACTGCACCGGTGACCGGGAAAAAGCGCGTGAGGCCATTCGGACGTATTATGGCCGAGTGGAGAGTGCGAACAGGCATTTCACCTCCTCCGTTGAAGGATGGCGCACGGACAGGGGGCTCGTGCTCATCATCTTCGGCACACCGACCTCGATCCATAAGGCCGAGAACGGTGAAACGTGGATCTACGGCGAGGAGAACAACCTGATGAGCTCATCCTTCACGTTCGTAAAGCGGGCCGACCCATACAGCGACAACGACCTTGTACTTGAACGGGACCCCATGCTCAAGGGAGCATGGTACCGTAATGTGGAAAGCTGGCGTAACGGCAGGGTCTACCAGAACTGATCTGTCCTGAAGATCCATGCCCATGCGCCATGCCAAGCACAAAGGCCCCACCTTTGGGGCCTTCACGCAGTAACCACAGCACGAACCAAGATGGCGGACAAGGACCTGATCTGCGGCGTATGGCCGGTGATCGAAGCCCTGAGGGCGGGCAAGAACGTGGAACGGCTGTTGGTGCGACGCGACGCCGGCGGAGAAGGGATCCGCGAGATCAGGCAGCTGGCGGTGGAGCGCGGTGTGCCCTGGCAGCCGGTGCCCTCCGAGAAACTGGACCGACTGACTAGAGCGGAACACCAGGGTGTTGTCGCCTTCCTGAGCCAGGTGGAGGAACAGGACCTGGACGAAGTGATCACCATGGCCTACGAGCGTGGGCTAACGCCATTGATCGTTGCCCTGGATGGTGTGACCGATGTACGGAACATGGGTGCCATTGCCCGCAGCGCTGAGTGCTTCGGAGCGCATGCCTTGCTGGTCCCCAAGACCGGTACCGCCCGCCTTGGCCCCGATGCCGTCAAGAGCTCGGCCGGAGCCTTGCTGCGCAATCCGGTCTGTCGGGTAACACGGCTTACCGATGGCCTTTTACGGGCACGTGAGCATGGCGCTCGTATCATCGCATGCACCGAAAAAGCGACGACCTCACTGGAACAAGCGGACCTGTCCGGACCGCTCGTGGTGGTGATGGGCGCCGAGGATGAAGGCATCTCGGACGCCGTACTGCGCATGGCTGATGAACTGGTCCGTATCCCCATGGCCGGCCAGATCGGATCGCTCAACGTGAGTGTTGCCGCCGGCATAGCCTTGCACGCGGTGCACCTTCAGCGGAAAGGCCGTGGAGCATAGCACGGAACGGGAACCTTTTTGTCCCTAAGGCTGTAAAAAGGTCCGCCTGAAAGCATGTCCACCTGAGTGGTGGGCCATGCTTAATGGCGTAGACCGTACAGCATGCTACTTGACCAACAGTTTCCAAAACTGATCTGGACCTGGCGTTCACTAACCCTGGTCTTTTCAACGATCAGCGCTTTATTGCTGAGCGCTGCACCCTTCGCGGCGCATGTCCCCTCACCGATGGAAGGCGGTGGAACCCTGGAAGTGGTGATCGGCAATGTGACCTCGATCACCTGCTATGGGGACCTGAGCGGAAGCGCGGAAGCCTTGGTTAATGGAGGCGTTCCACCCTACTCCTTCGCATGGAACACCTCACCGGCCCAAAACAGCGTACAGTTGTCAGGCGTCGGTATTGGGTCGTACACCGTAACGGTTGAGGATGCACAGGGCAATACGGCATCGGCATCGGTCGCCATAACTGGTCCTTCGGAACCGTTCGTGGCCGAGATCACCTCGTTCACCAACGTATTATGCAACACGGCCTCCACTGGAACCGCCACTGTGAGCGCCACAGGTGGCTCGTCCCCTTACTCCTATCAATGGAACACTTCGCCCGTGCAGACCGGCGCGACCGCCACTGGACTGGACATCGGGACCTATACGGTGGAAGTGATCGACGCCAACGGATGTACCACCAGCACGACCGTAACGATCAGTGATAGTGGTGAACCCATCCTGGCCTTGGTGGAGGACTATTCGCACGTAAGCTGCTTCGGCGCGAACGACGGCTTCATTAACCTGACACTGAGCGGGGCCAGTAACTCGTTCACCGTCACGTGGAACACCACCCCACCGGTCACCGGGCCACTGATCACCGGCCTCTCACCCGGCCTGTACCAAGCGGAGATCATTGACAACAATGGCTGCGACACACCCAAGTTCATTTCATTCGGCATCCTCGGGCCCACCGCACCACTTGCAGTGTCTCTCGCCAACGCCAACGCCAGCTGCCACAATACCTTCAATGGTAGTGTCGACCTCACCATCACCGGAGGCAATTCACCGTACCTCCAAACATGGTACGACCCCGTATCAGGTCAAAGCACGAACCTACAGGACCTCTCCGGACTGGACCCTGGCACCTATCTGTTGAGCGTAGTGGATGCGTTCGGATGCGGCATCGACACCTCCGTGACCATCACGGCCCCGGCACCGCTCGTTTTGCAGACCACGATCACGGGCGCGTCATGCAACCCTGGCAGCCTGGCCTCCATCAGTGCGGAAGCCTCCGGCGGCACTGCGCCGTTCACCTTCGTATGGACCGGTCCTGACGGCTTCAACGCCAGTATACCGACGGTCAATGACCTCAATAGTGGGACCTACGGCATCACCGTGACCGATGAACAAGGATGCTCCTCGAGCACTTCGGTGACCATCACCGACCCAACGCCTCCCCTCCTGTCCATCACGACCTCGACCTGGCCCTCCGGCACGGCACTGCCCTGCGCGGGTGCCACCAATGGCACCATCGACCTGGACATCAGCGGCGGTTTGGCCCCCTATTCCATTCTTTGGACCGATGGGCTCGGACTGAACTCCACTGATGAAGACCTCTCCGGTCTGAGCGCCGGCACCTATCAGGTCTCCGTTTCCGACTCCAATGGATGCCTCGCGGTCGCAAGCATCACGCTTTCCACGCCACCAAGCATTCAGTTGACCGCGAGCACGACCACCGTTGGCGCTTACAATACGAGTTGCCAATTGTCAGAGGACGGTAACATCGACCTTTCCGTGGATGGCGGTGCGGCACCCTATGCTTTCAGCTGGAGCAATGGAAGCTCTTCCGAAGATCTCTCAAACGTACTGGCAGGCAATTACTCGGTCGTGTTGACCGATGCGAACGGATGCACCGAGCAAAGCTCATACCTCCTGAACGCACCGCCACCGATCGACGTGGCACTGGTCGTATCCGCGTTCCCGAACGGAGGGTCTGTAAGCTGCGAGGGGAACGCGGATGGCTCCATTTCGGCGACCATCAGTGGGGGCACCCCCGGTTACCAACTGGCCTGGAGCGGACCGGAGGGTCCTTTATCCACGGAACCGCTGGTCGAAGACCTCCTACCTGGCACTTACATACTGGTGGTCACCGATGCCAACCAGTGCACGCTTGAGACCTCCACCACCTTGGTCCCACCAGCACCGTTCGCGATCACTCTCGCCAGCGATACGGTCGCCAGCGGTGACAACATTGCCTGCGCCGGGGCCAGCACCGGGGCTATCAGCAGTTCCGTGACCGGTGGTACTCCGGGATACATCTACGAATGGAACGGGCCCAACGGATACAGCTCCGCCGTTGCCCAACCGAACGGCCTGGTCGCCGGTGCCTATTCGGTACTCGTCACCGATGCCAGCGGATGTACCACGACGGGATCCATTGAACTGACCCGACCGGACACGCTACAAGCGCTGGTAACACCCAGCGATATCGGTGGCTATGGCACCAGTTGCACGGCGAACGATGGTGAGCTGACGACCACGCTCGGTGGTGGCGCCGCCCCCTACGCCATCACCTGGAACGGACCCAACGGATTCACCGCGACAACAGCCGACCTGACAGGACTTGAAGCAGGGACCTATACGGTCACCGTTACCGACATCAACGGATGCACACTGCAGCGCACGATCGCGCTCATTCCCGCACCTCCGATCTTCATTACGCTGAACTCACAAGCAGGACCTTGTGCGAACGATGGCCAGGGAAGCATCACCGCGAACGTGACAGGTGGTGTTGCCCCACTAGCGGCCACATGGTCAGGCCCATTGGGATTCACATCCAGCGACCTGGACCTGCAACAGCTCACCAGTGGAAGCTACACGCTCAACCTCACCGACGCACTGGGTTGCACTGCAATAGCGACCGCATTGCTCCAGGACCCGCAACCCATCCAAAGCAATGTGGCGTTGTCCTTCTATGGCCAATACAATACCCAATGCCTTGGCGATAGCAGTGGAACGATGCAGTTGGCCCCGATCGGTGGCACCCCCCCTTATGCGATCGACATCACAGGCCCGGGAGGTACCTTGGGAACCGGTACGTACCTGGACCAGTTGGTCAGCGGCACATACACCATCAGTGTGACCGATGCCAACGGGTGCAATGCGGACACCGTGGTGACGCTGACCGCTCCCCAAAGCCTGCCGAATGCGCAACTGACCGCTGAATTACAACCGAGCGGCTCCAATATCAGTTGCTTCGGAGGAAGTAATGGCCAGATCAACGCGACGGTCTCCGGCGGTTCGGCGCCCTTCACCTACCAATGGCAGGGCCCCAACGGGACACTTCCGGGCACACCATCGGTCAGCGGAGCCTTGGCCGGCACCTACACGCTGACCATAACGGATGCCAATGCCTGTGTCATCGCCAGCACCATCACACTGACCCAACCCGCCGAAACGCTCTCTGCAACCGGACAGATCAGCACATTCGGTGATCACAACACCTCCTGCGCCGGAGCCTCTGATGGTTCCATCGCGCTGAACATGACCGGAGGAAGCACGCCCTATACCATCGCATGGATCGGGCCCAATGGCTTCACTTCCCCGGAGGCTGACATCACTGACCTTGCAGCAGGCGAATACACCGCGACCATCACGGACCTGAACGGCTGCACGCTCCAACAATCGTTCAACTTGACATCTCCGCCGCCCCTTGAGGCGACAGCATTGGTCAACCTGCACCCTGGGGGAACCGCCATCAGCTGTCAAGGGGCCAACGATGGAAGCATCACGGCACTTGCCACCGGAGGATCGCTCATGTACACCTACTCGTGGAGCGGCCCGAGCGGAGCATTGGGTGACCAGCAAGTACTTACTGACCTGGGGCCGGGTAATTATTGTGTCCTGGTGACCGATAACCAGGGCTGCACTACGCAGACGTGCATCACCATCAATGAGCCGACTGCGTTGACCGCAGAGGCCTCCATCACGAATGCGAACTGCGGTGCAGCCAATGGCTCCATTGACCTCACCATCAACGGTGGTGCCGGACCGTTCACCTCCACCTGGAGCAGTGGTCAGAACAGCGAAGACCTTCCCGCTGTAGCAGAGGGGAATTACACCGTAACGGTCACCGATGCCAATGGATGCAGTACTTCGCTCAGCGCGTCGATCATAGGAACACCTGCCACGTCGATCACCGCGACGGTCACCGACGAGCAATGTGCAGGAGCCAACGCGGGCGCCATCGATCTTGACATCCAGAGCGGCACTGCGCCCTTCCTGATCAGCTGGAGCACGGGAGCCACTGCAGAGGACCTGACAGGACTGAGCGCCGGCAACTACACCGTATCAGTTACAGACATCAACGGATGCACGGCACAAGGCAATTTCCTCGTGAATGCGCCTCCCTTACTGGTAATTGACACCACCTTGTCCACCTACCAAGGCGGCTACAACGTGAGCAGCTGGCTTGGCAGTGATGGCAGCATCGAGGTGGATGTCCATGGGGGACAAGCTCCATACAACTACATCTGGAGCACCGGAGCCACCACGGCCGATCTCAATGGACTCGGGGCTGGCATCTATACGTTGGTCGTCACCGATGCGAATGGATGCTCCAACACCATAGAAGTGGAATTGACGCAACCAAGCGACCTGGTCATGCCCACCGGCTTCACCCCGAACGGCGATGGCGCCAATGATTCCTTCTTCATCAGAGGGCTCGATGCCTATGTAAACAACCAGCTCATCATCATGAACCGCTGGGGCAACAAGGTGTTCGAACGCATCAACTACCGCAATGACTGGACCGGCGAAAGCCTTACCGGAGGAGAGCTGCCCAACGGAACCTACTTCGCCATTCTTAGCGTGAACAATGGCCAACGCACACTGCAAGGCTACGTCGATCTACGTCGCTGATCGCTCCCAAGGCAACAAGACCATGCTACATACACGCCATATCGCCTTGCTCCTACTGACCCTGGCAACATGCGCCAGGCTGAGCGCACAACAAGAGGTCATGATCAGCCAGTACATGTTCAATGGCCTGCTGCTCAATCCGGCCTATGCCGGCACACATGGCTACATCAGCAGCAGCCTCCTGCACCGCTCACAATGGGTGCAGGTGGATGGCGCACCACGAACCAGTGTACTTGCAGTGGACGGCCCGGTCATGAACGAGCGCATGGGCCTCGGTCTATCCATCGTACACGACCGTATCGGCATCAGTCGCGAGCTCGACATGTCCGCACACTATGCGTACCACATGAAACTGGGTGAGCGCAGCAAGCTCTCGCTCGGCCTTCGAGCCGGCCTTTCGCTCTACTCGGCACAGTTCACTGACCTCGTGTATTGGGACAACAACGACCAGGTGTACCAGAGCAACATCAACAATGCACCCGTTGGCCGCTTTGGCTTCGGCGCCTACTGGTACAATGCAACATCCTTTGTAGGCCTCTCCATACCCACGATCGTGGCCGCCGATGGCAAGATCACACCGGCCGTGGGCGATGCGCTCGACCACTACTACACCCAGCACTATTACCTGCATGCGGGCAAGGTGTTCCCGCTCAGCGAATCGTTCGACATCAAGCCGAGCACGCTGATCAAGTACCTGCCAAATGCTCCGGCACAAGCCGACATCAATTGCAACCTGCTCTATCGCGAACTGGTCTGGTTCGGGGTCGGATACCGAACTGGCGATGCTTTCGTAGGCATGGTCGAGTTCCAAATAAGCCCCCAGATACGCGCAGGCTATGCCTATGATATGAGCACCTCGCAGCTCCGCACCTACACCAGCGGAAGCCATGAGGTCATGCTAGGTATCGACTTTGGGCGCGACCTGATCAAGATCAAGACCCCTCGCTATTTCTGACCCTCCGACCCATGAAGTACACCACGTACACGATCATCATGGTCATCCTCCTCTCCGGATGCGCCCAGCAGCATCTAACAAAGGCGGACAAGGCTTATGACCGCATGGCCTATGCCGATGCGGTCCGCAGTTACGAAAAGGCCTTCCATCATTTGGACGACAGGGATGCCGCGCTGCGTCTGGCCGATGCCTATGTGCAACTGGGTGATGCAGCCAAGGCGGCAAACTGGTTCGCTTATGCCGATCGTACAACGCCATTGGCGGGAGACCAGGCGCTGGCCTACGGCCGTGTGTTGCAGCGGCTAGGACGGACCAAGGAAGCCGCACTTCAGGTCGAAAAGGTGTTAGCCGAACGTCCCGAAGACCCTGTGGTACGTGAACTGGCCTTGGGCATTTCAGCGCATGAAGAATTCTATGCGGATACCACGTTGTACACCGTGCGACCATTGAACATTCCTGGCGCTACCAGCATGTTCAGTGCCATACCCTTTCAGGGAGGCCTGCTCCTTAGCGGCGAGAATAGCGGCACAGGCAGGAACACCAATCCCTGGAACGGAGCGTCCTTCCTCGACCTATACACCACGCGGCAGGACGCCAATGGGAACTGGGGCGAACTGCGACCATTGGACGGCGAGGTGAACGGACGGTACCACGACGGACCGGCGGTATGCTCAGGCAATGGCAACGAGCTCTATTTCACCCGGAGCGACTACTACAAACATCGGCTCAACAAGGACGAAGAGGCCATCAGCCACCTGATGATCTTCAAGGCGGAACGTAACGCCGACGGCAGCTGGCACAACATCAGATCGTTCACCTACAATGGTGCGGATTTCTCAGCAGGCCACCCTGCGCTTTCCCTGGACGGTCGCAGCCTTTATTACATCAGTGACATGCCAGGAGGTTACGGCGGGACGGACATATACCGCTGTGACCTGCAGCCCGATGGCACATGGGGCTATCCCCGCAACCTGGGGCCCACCATCAACTCCGCGGCCAATGAAATGTTCCCAACGCTTGATAGCGACACGCTCTATTTCTCCTCCAATGGCCACCGCAACCTGGGAGGTCTCGACATCTTCCGCTCGGTGCTCATGACCGATGAATGGTCGACACCCGAGAACCTGAACTACCCCATCAACTCACAGCAGGACGACTTCGCATTCGTCCCCATGAACGGCGGCACTTCCGGCTATTTGAGCAGCAACAGGACCGGGGTCGATCGGATCCACTCCTTTCTTGCACATGACCCCACTTTCCTGGTGAAAGGAACCTTCACCTCCTTCGCATCGGCGCAGCCCATGGATGGCGTCGAGGTCTCCCTTATCGACCTGGCCACAGGTGAACGGATCAGCATGACCACGGGACCCGATGGTTCCTATGCATTCCCGCTCACCAAAGGCCATGAATACCGCGTACAAGGCAGCAAGGACGGAATGTTCACCGAAAGTCGGGACGTCAGCACCGTTGGACTGCGGACCAGTCGCACCTGGACAGAGGATTTCAAATTGAACGAAGTGGTCCTGAACAAACCGATCGTGATCGAGAACATTTACTATGATTTTGACCGTTGGGATATACGGGCCGACGCAGCCATTGAGCTGGACAAGGTGGCCCGTTTGTTCATGGACAATCCCGACCTCACCTTCGAGCTCAGCTCGCATACCGACAGCCGTGCCACGGACACCTACAACCTAGTGCTGAGCGATGCCCGCGCGAACAGCGCCGTGGATTACTTGATCCGCAAGGGGGTCGACCCCTCCCGTATCAAGGCCAAGGGCTATGGGGAGAGCAGGCCCGTGAACCAGTGTGCCGATGGAGTGGAATGCACGGAGGAGGAATACCAGGCAAACCGACGCACCGAGTTCAGAGTGACCTCGGTCGCACGGCAACTTCCTTGACATCGGACATCATTTGGCCTTACCCATGCCGCGCACCACCTCACTGAACGGCACGCCGCGCTCATTGCTCTCCACCCAGGCCATCACATTGTAATACTTGAGCACCAGGCCCTCGTTGGGGTCCTTGAGCAGATCGGCCAGTTCAAGGCGCAATGAGCGGAACAGATCGCGTTTGGTGGCGGGGTCCTGTGCACGTGCGAGCTTCTTGATGTGCTCGATCAACGTGACCTCGACCTTATAGGCACGTTGACGCTTGCTGAGGAAACGCTGCGTGGAACGCACGATGTACTCCAACAGGTCGAAGTTGCCAAGCTCATAGTGCACCACCAGGTTGAACAACCGTGCATAGGTGAAGATGTCCTGTCGTAGTGTAGGCTCGTTCTCGTTGAGCACCTTGTTGAGCCAGAACAGGGCCTTGTTCACCTGGCCCGCCCCGAAATGGACCAAGGCCAGTGCATAGTGGAACTCGATCTCGTTCTCCTTGTGCAGCCTTTCTCCCATCTCCTCCATGCCCTCCAGCACCGCAGGGACCAGTTCCAAGGCCTTGGCATGTTCACCGGCCCGGTCCAGCAGTCGCAGTTCGCTCAGGAAACTGGCCACGAAGACCTGTGACTCGATGTTGACCCCAATGAAACCATCCTTTCCCGGCAGAGAGCGCATTAGCCGGATGTTCTCGGCTGCGCTCTTCAGGTCGAACAGTTCGATCTGTGCGTTGATGATATAGTGCAGCGTTCGGATGTAGCGCTTTGGAAGATCGGACTTGATGGGTTCGTTCTCGTCAAGGATCTGCTTCACTCGGAGGAATTTCTCCAAACTTGTCTTCCAATCCCGTTTCGCCCAACCACAGAACCCTTGTGTGTAATAGCAGATGGTGGCAGCCCTGCGCGAAAGTGCGGTGTTCTTGCCTTTGATCAATGGATGCTCGCTGATCTCCTCCACCATGGCGTGCTCCTCATCCGTGCGCACATAGCCTCCGCTCCGGAACACGTAGTTGATCTTCGAGTACAGGATATGATAGGCCGCCAGATTGCGCAGCTTCTCGATCACTTCGCGTTCCTCTTCGATCAGCGCATCAAGGTCCTTGGTGAACTCCCCGGACTCATACGCCTCCTCCAACAACATTTTCTCCCAGTTCAAGAGCTCGAACCAGTAGTAGAACCGCTCGTTCTCGCGTGCAATACGCTTGGCCCTGTGAAGTAGCTTGTTGCATTCGACGTACAACGCCTTCTGGTAAAGGATCTCGATGTTCTTGATCTCCTGTTTCAGTATCCCGCTCACTGAACTCTCCGCATGATAGGCACGCAACGCCTTCAGGATCAGCTTGTAGAGGTGGTTCTTCTCTGAAGGAAGATGGCGGATGAAGGTCTCCTTGGCGAACTGCTTCTTGATCGCCTCCTCGTCGTAGGCCTTCTGCTTGTCGATCGAATCGAACAGTCGGAGGTAGTTCTTGTCTCCCGACTGCAATGCCGAATGCAGCTTGAAGAAGCGCTTCTCCGACTTCGTCAGTGACTTGATCAGGTCGTGGAGTTCGTTACTGGGCTTCATGGATGGCGTTGGGATCCCAAGACCCCAATTCAAAGTTAGGGATCCATACCAGGAAGAACACGGTAACCTTACTCAAGGTTCATAGTATCCATTGTGCTGACCTTTGCATGCATGCTCCGACCGTTCCTCATCGGCACCCTGTTGGTGTTCCTTCTGCTCCAGTACATTCCGGGCTCTGCCCAAGTGGATTGTCAGTCCACGAAGCACCCGATGCATGCCGGCCTCACCAAGGACGGACCTTTGGCCCAGTGGCCTTGGGACATCCTTCATCAGCGCATTGTACTTGACCTCACGCTTGGCAACAACATCGCAGGCTTCTGCACCATAAAGGCGACCCCACGGCAGGTCGGCCTCACGCAGTTATCCTTTCACCTGACAGCGCTTGCGATCGATTCGGTAACCACTCACTTTGGACCGCTGACGTACACCCATATGGGTGATCTGGTCAATGTCGTGTTGCCACAGCCATTCTCTCCGGAAGACACCCTGACCATCAATGTCCATTACAACGGCGACCCGGTCACGGACCCGAGCGGTTTCGGCGGGTTCTACACTTCGCCTGCATTGACCTACAACCTTGGGGTCGCGTTCCAGAACACACCCCATTCCTTTGGCAGGGCATGGTTCCCCTGCGTGGACAATTTTACGGAACGGTCCTCCTATGACTTCGAGATCAAGACCAACGGCGGGCGTGGAAGTTGGTGCAATGGTACCCGGACGGCCATCACCCAGCTCGGTGGAGATACCATTGTGACCCACTGGTCCATTTCTGAGCCGATACCTTCCTACCTGGCCTCCGTTGCCGCGGCAGATTACCGCGAAGTGAATGGCGTGTTCCCAAGCATCAGCGGCACCAACATTCCCTATTTGCTGGTCGGTGCTGCCGGGGATACCACGGCCATGAAGAACTCCTTCCTTCACCTGCCGAACGCTTTTGAACGCTTCGAGCGATGGTTCGGACCCTACCGATGGAACAAGGTGGGCTATGTGCTGACCACACAGGGGGCCATGGAACACAGTACCAGCATCCATTACCCACGGAGCATAGCCAATGGCACCCTGGCCTACGAGAACATCATGGCGCATGAGCTGGCCCACCAATGGTTCGGCGACCTGATCACCTGTGAGCGCGCCGAGGAAATGTACATCAATGAAGGCTTCGCCGAATACCTGAGCTACCTCTTTCTGGAAGAGGTCTATGGGCATGAGCGGTACCTGAACGAGGTGCGCACCAATCACCGTCAAATGGTGCAACAGGCCCATTTGCTGGATCAGGGCTGGTGGTCGCTGGCCAACGTACCGCAGCAATGGACCTATGGCGAGCATAGCTACAACAAAGGGGCCGACGTATTGCACACCCTGCGCAGCTATCTGGGTGACAGCCTGTTCGTTGCTGGCATGACCAGCTTTCTGCAATACAACGCGTTCCGGGCGGTCAACAGCACGATGTTGCGCGACCACCTGACCGCGACCACCCTGATGCCGATGGACGACTTCTTCAATGACTGGATCTTCCAGCCCGGCTGGGCCGCGTTCGAGGTCGATTCGTTCAGCGTTTCCGGTTCCCCTACGCCAGAGGGTGGCTATCCCGCACAGGTGAACATCCGGCAAAAACAACGCGGTCCATCAGCACCGTACAACAACGTGCCGATGACCATCACCTGCCTGGATGCATTGGGGAATGAATGGACCAGCCCTTCGCCAGTACTGGTGGGAGGAATGCAGTGTGTTGTCAACGTAGCCCCGCCTTTCATCACAAAGTGGGTCGTATTGAACACCGATGAACGCATCAGCCAAGCGGTGACCTATGACCGCGATACACTTATCAGCCCTGGAACGACGATCTATTATCAAACGGACCTGCGTCTAACGGTGGTGCAGACCCCGCAGCCATGCATTGTCCATTTGGAGGAGGCATGGGTGGCGGCTGATGATGACACGGACGCTCCGTTCGCCTATGTGGTATCACCGGACCGGTATTGGCGGATCAGTGGTGCCATCCCCCAGACGGCACAGATCAACGCGCGGTTCAGCTATGATGGGCGACCCAATATCACTGCCGCGCTCGATGCCGGGCTCATGGAAAATGCAGAAGGGGTGGTCTTCAACGAGGACAGCCTTGTGCTCCTTTACCGCCCCGACCCCATGTGGGCCTGGAGCCGCTTTCCGCAGCAGACCTTGAGCGTTCTTGGCAACCCCTCGGACAAGATCGGCCGCATCGACATCACCGGTGCCAAGGCCGGGGAATATGTGCTCGCTTGGAGGAAGAGCGCCGTAGGCACCCGGGAGCGCGATATCGCAGCCGGCAGTTGGACCATTTCGCCCAACCCTGCCCACGGGTCCACTTTGCTTCAGTTCGATGGCCCGGTCCGCAACGGCACAGTGCAACTGGTTGATGGCCGAGGTCGAGTGGTGAGCTGGCAACCCGTGCAGGGCAGCTCGCTGCATTTCGACCTGGACGGCATCTCCTCGGGCCACTACGTCCTCCGCCATGTGGATGGCGCTGGTACCCACACCAACATCGGCAAATTGGTGGTGCGCTGATAACGGGTGTCCATCCAAATGAAAAGGGGCCTTCTCGGCCCCTTTTCATTTTTCCTTCGACCCGAAAGGCGGAGGTCAAACATACCGCAGGCTCCTACCCGGATACCGTGCGGCGTGTCCAAGCTGTTCCTCGATACGGAGCAACTGGTTGTACTTCGCGATCCTATCGCTCCGGCTCGCACTTCCGGTCTTGATCATGCCACAGTTCAGGGCCACGGCAAGGTCTGCGATGGTGCTATCCTCCGTTTCCCCGCTACGATGGCTCATGATGCTGGTATATCCGGCACGATGCGCCATTTCAACGGCCTCGATCGTTTCGGTCAGTGTTCCGATCTGGTTCACCTTCACCAGGATGCTGTTCGCGATACCATTGTCAATGCCCTGTGCGAGACGTTCGGTATTGGTGACGAACAGGTCGTCCCCGACCAACTGCACCTTGGCGCCCAAGGTCTCCGTGAGCTTCTTCCAGCCGGCCCAATCATCCTCTGCCATTCCGTCCTCTATGCTCACGATCGGATACCGCTTCGCCCAATCGGCCCACATGGCCACCATTTCATCGCTGGTGAGCACGTCACCGGTGCTCTCCAATTTGTAGCGCTTCTTTTTGACATCGTAGAACTCCGTGCTCGCGCAGTCCAGCGCAAGCACGATGTCCTGTCCGGGCTTGTAGCCAGCGGCCTCAATGGCCTGCATCACCAACTTCAATGCATCCTCGTTGCTGGCCAGGTCGGGAGCAAAACCACCTTCGTCACCAACATTGGTGCTCAGGCCCTTCTTCTTCAACACGGCCTTCAGCGCATGGAACACCTCTGCACCCATGCGCAAACCTTCTGCGAAATGCCGTGCACCGACAGGCATGATCATGAACTCCTGAACATCCACCTTGTTATCGGCATGCGCGCCACCGTTGAGGATGTTCATCAATGGCACGGGCAATGTGGATGCATTCACGCCACCCACGTAGCGGTACAAGGGCAGACCGGCCTCGCTCGCTGCAGCCTTGGCCACGGCCAGGCTTACGCCCAGTATCGCATTCGCACCAAGATTGCCCTTGTTCGGGGTACCATCCAGCGCGATCATGGCCTTGTCGATCATGGACTGCTCGGTCACGAGAGCACCGTGCAGTTCATTGTTCAAGGTGTTGTTCACGTTCTCCACCGCCTTGCGAACACCCTTGCCCAGGTATCGCTTCTTCTCCCCATCACGCAGCTCAACGGCCTCGTGGGCGCCGGTACTGGCCCCGCTCGGCACTGCTGCGCGGCCCATGTGTCCGGAATCAGTCCACACATCCACTTCAATGGTGGGGTTGCCGCGCGAGTCGAGCACCTCGCGGGCCTGGATCTTGGCGATCAAGCTCATCGTTCGTTGTTAGGCGTTCCGTGTACTTTTCAAACGCTGTTCGATGCTGGCCTGCATGTGATCGACAAAGCGATCGAACAGGTAGCGACTATCAAACGGACCAGGTCCGGCCTCGGGGTGATACTGCACACTGAAGACCGGACGTCCTTTCAACCGGATCCCTGCCACGCTCCCATCATTGAGGTGTACATGCGTGATCTCCACATCGGCATGGGCCTCCGCATCACTACGCTTGACCACGAATCCGTGGTTCTGTGAAGTGATCTCGTCGCGCCCGGTGGTCAGGTCCTTGATGGGGTGGTTGATGCCACGATGGCCATGGTGCATCTTTTCGGTACGCATGCCCATGCCCTCTGCGAGGAGCTGGTGGCCAAGGCAGATACCAAATACCGGGAGCCCTGTCGCCACCAAGGCCTTCACTTGCTCCACGGAGGTCGGCATGGCTCCAGGGTCGCCAGGGCCGTTGCTCAGCATGATGCCATCCGGTGCCCAGGCCAGCATCTCGGCCACGCTGGCACCCATCGGGAACACACGCACCAAGCAATCGCGCTCCATCAGGCAGCGTTCAATGTTCCGCTTTACCCCGAAGTCCAGAAGGGCCACACGGAACGAGGCCTGCTTCTCACCGACCTCATAGGCATCAGCCGTGGTCACCGTGCTGGAGATCTCAAGTCCTTCCATGCTGGGCACAGCGGCCAACCGTGCTCTCAGCACCTCAAGGTCCATCTCGGTACTGCTGATGATGGCGTTCTGAGCACCGTGGTCCCTGATATGGCGCACAAGCCTGCGGGTATCCACATCGCTGATGCCTACCACACCGGCCTTCCGGAGCATGTCATCCAGTGAGGAGGACCCACCCGGGCGGCTCCAGACATGACTGAACTTCTTCACCACCAGACCCGCAATGGAGACCCTCCCGCTTTCCTCCTCTCCCTCCTTCACGCCGTAATTCCCGATGTGAGGAGAGGCCATCGTCATGATCTGCCCGGTGTAGCTGGGGTCCGTGAAGATCTCCTGGTAACCGGTCATGCCGGTGTTGAAGCAGATCTCGCCGGTAGCGATGCCTGGGTTGCCAATTGCACGCCCCCTGAACAGCGTTCCATCGTTCAACAACAGGACGGCTTCAGGGCGCTGGCTTACAAGCATATCGGGGCTGTGCGTCGGTTCCGGCCGCGAAGATACCCTGCATGGCCGTCCGCAACCGAACGGATCTTCCACACCTGTTCATAAGCTGCAGTATGAACGACAAAGGGCGCCTTTACAGGCGCCCTTTGCAAGTGGTCGGACAGAAGCTTACTCTGCAGCTGGCTCAGCGCTCGCGCTCGCAGCTTCATCGGTCTTCTTCGCACCGCCGGACTTGCGGGTGCGACGGGTCTTCTTGGCGGCGGTGCCGGCCTTCTCCTTGCTGTAGGTGGTGTTGAAGTCCACCAGCTCGATCATGGCCATTTCCGCGGCATCGCCCAAGCGGTTGCCCAGTTTGATGATGCGCACATAACCACCGGGACGGCTGGCCACCTTCGGCGCCACATCACGGAACAAAGCGGCCGTGGCCTCCTTGTTCTGCAGTTCGCTGAACACCACACGACGGCTGTGGGTGGTATCCTCCTTGCTCTTGGTGATCAAGGGCTCAACGTACCGGCGCAGGGCACGGGCCTTGGCCAGCGTCGTTTCGATCCGCTTGTGCTCGATCAACGAGATGGCCAGGTTGCTCATCAGGGCGCCGCGGTGGGCCTTCTTGCGGCCAAGGGCGTTGTTCTTGTTTCCGTGTCTCATGACTATTCGGTTGTCAGTTGTCGGTTGTCAGGGAGCGGCTTCGCGGACTTCCGCTACGCCGAGCACCAACGGCCAACTGGCTTACTCCTTGTCCAGTTTGTACTTGCTCACGTTCATGCCGAAGCTCAGGCCCTTGTTCTCCACCAGGTCCTCCAGCTCGGTCAGGCTCTTCTTGCCGAAGTTGCGGAACTTCAACAGGTCGTTCTTGTTGTAGCTCACCAGATCACCGAGGGTCTCGATGTCAGCAGCCTTCAAGCAGTTGAGCGCACGAACGCTGAGGTCCATGTCCACCAACTTGGTCTTCAGCAGTTGACGCATGTGCAGGCTGGTCTCGTCGAACTCCTCGCTTTCGCTGCTGGTCGCGGTTCCGCGCTCCTCCACCTCGAGGCTGATACGCTCATCGCTGAACAGCATGAAGTGGTGGATGAGGATCTTTGCGGCCTCCTGAAGCGAGTTCTTCGGCGTGATGCTGCCGTCCGTGGTCACTTCGATGGTGAGCTTCTCGTAGTCGGTCTTCTCCTCCACACGGGTGTTCTCCACGGTGTACTTCACGTTCTTGATCGGCGTGAAGATGGCATCGATGAAGATGGTGCCGATGGGTGCGCCATCCACCTTGTTCTCATCAGCCGGAACGTAACCACGCCCTTTGCTGATGATCAGCTCGACGTGCAGTTTCACGCTGGGCTCCATGTGGGCGATGACGAGCTCGGGGTTCAGGACCTGGAAGCCAGTGGTGTGGCGACCGATATCACCCGCGGTGAAGCTGTCCTTACCGGTGATGGTGAAGGAGACCTTCTCCGTGCTCACGTCCTCCAACTGGCGGCGGAAGCGCACCTGCTTGAGGTTGAGCACGATCTCGGTCATGTCCTCGATCACACCCTTGATGGTGCTGAACTCGTGGTCGACACCATCGATACGCACCTGGGTGATGGCATGGCCCTCCAGGCTGGAGAGCAGGATGCGGCGCAGGGCATTGCCGATGGTGATGCCGTAGCCGGGCTCAAGCGGACGGAACTCAAAAGAGCCGCGCTTGTCATCGGATTCGATCATCGTGACCTTGTCGGGCCGCTGGAATTCAAGGATGGGCATGGGTGGTCTGCTTGGATCGGGTTCTTACTTGGAGTATAATTCCACGATGAGCTGCTCGCGGATGTTCTCCGGGATCTGGGCACGCTCGGGGACGTTGATGAACTTGCCGGACATGCTTGTCTGGTTCCAGTCGAGCCAATCGAAACGCTTGCTGTTCACCGCAAGGCTATTGGTGATGGCCTCCACCGAACGGCTCTTCTCACGAACGGCAACCATCTGGCCCGGACGCAGGGTGTAGCTGGCCACGTTCACCACCTGTCCATCCACGGTGATGTGACCGTGACTTACCAACTGGCGGGCAGCACGACGTGTGGGGGCCACACCGAGACGGAACACCGTGTTGTCCAAGCGGGCCTCGCAGAGCTGCAGCAGCACCTCACCGGTGATGCCCTTCTTGCTGGCGGCCGTGTGGAACATCTTCTCGAACTGGCGCTCGAGGATGCCATACGTGTATTTGGCCTTCTGCTTCTCCTGCAACTGGACAGCGTATTCGCTCTCTTTCTTGCGGCGCTTCGTGGGGCCGTGCTGACCGGGAGAATGGGGCTTGCGCTCCATCCATTTGTCCGGTCCGAGGATCGCCTCCTTGAATTTGCGGGCGATGCGGGTCTTGGGTCCTGTGTAACGTGCCATGGTCTTCTTTTTGGGTGCGGCCTTGATCACCCGCACCAACTACGGGGCATGCGTCCATCACGCCCCTACAGGTTGATTTGAATTAAACGCGGCGCTTTTTGGGAGGACGGCAGCCGTTGTGAGGCATCGGTGTGATGTCTACGATCTCAGTGACCTCCACCCCACAGTTGTGCAGGGCGCGGATGGCGCTCTCGCGCCCTCCACCGGGGCCTTTCACGAACACCTTCACCTTGCGCAGGCCCAGGTCGTGTGCCTCGCGAGCAGCCTCTTCAGCGCTCACTTGCCCTGCGTAGGGCGTGTTCTTCTTGCTGCCGCGGAAGCCTTGCTTGCCGGAGGACGACCAACTGATCACCTCGCCCTTGTTGTTGGTCAGGGAGATGATGAGGTTGTTGAACGTGGCCTGGATGTGGGCCTGCCCGTAGGCTTCCACCACCACGTTCTTCTTCTTCTTCTTGCCGGCCGCTTTCTGATCTTGCTTTGCCATGTTGCTCAGGGCTTACTTGGTCGCTTTCTTCTTGTTCGCAACGGTCTTACGCTTGCCTTTGCGGGTACGAGCATTGGTGCGCGTGCGTTGGCCACGCAATGGCAGACCGGCACGGTGGCGGAGACCACGGTAGCTGCCGATGTCCATCAGGCGCTTGATGCTCAACTGCACTTCACTGCGCAGGGCACCCTCCACCTTGACGTGCTCGTTGATGTATTGGCGGATGCGCGCCTGCTCATCATCGGTCCACTCTTCCACCACGGTGTCGGGATCCACTTCGGCCTTCTGGAGGATCTCCAGGGCCGTGCTGCGTCCGATGCCATAGATGTAGGTGAGGCCGATGCAGCCCCGCTTGCTCTTGGGTAGGTCTATGCCTGCGATACGTGCCATGCTCGTTCGATTATCAGCCTTGACGCTGTTTGAACTTGGGGTTCTTCTTGTTGATGATGTACAAACGCCCTTTGCGACGGACGATCTTGCAGTCCGCGGAGCGTGGTTTGAGGGAGGCCCTGACCTTCATGGTTTCCTGGGTTCTTAGCTCTTGTATCGAAAGGTGATGCGTCCTTTGCTCAGGTCGTAAGGGCTCATCTCCACCTTCACCTTGTCACCGGGCAGAATACGGATGTAGTGCATCCGCATCTTGCCCGAGATGTGGGCGATGATCACGTGACCGTTCTCCAGCTCCACACGGAACATGGCATTGCTCAGCGCCTCTTTGATGACGCCGTCCTGCTCTATTGTTCCCGTCTTGCTCATTCCTTCCTGTTCTCTTTTCTCTTCTATCCTGGCCGGGCCGTTCCCACGGTCCGGTTCAATCCACCAATTCTCCTTTTGCCTTCAGCACATCCTCGATGTAGCTGAACGTTGAGAGGACCTCCGATCTGCCGGCGCGCACGGCGATGTTGTGCTCGAAGTGGGCGCTGGGCTTGCCATCACGCGTCACGATCGTCCAACCATCACCCAGCTGCTTCACCTCCTTCGTTCCCATATTGATCATGGGTTCAATGGCGAGCACCATCCCGCTGTGCAGTTTGGCACCCTGCCCACGGCGCCCATAATTGGGCACTTCAGGCGGTTCGTGCAGCTTGCGCCCCACGCCATGGCCCACGAGCTCACGCACCACACCATAACCGTTCTTCTCAGCATGGTGCTGGATCGCGTAACCGATATCGCCCGTGCGGTTGTTCTCAACCGCCTGTTCGATACCGAGCTGCAGGCATTCCTGGGTGACGCGGAGCAACTGTTTCACGGGTTCGGCCACTTCACCCACCATGAAGGTGTAAGCGCTGTCACCATAGAACCCGTTCATCAACACTCCGCAATCCACGCTCGCAACGTCACCGTCGCGCAGAATCCGGTCGCCGGGCAGGCCATGCACCACCTGATCGTTCACACTGATCAGCAGGGTGCTTGGGCATCCGTAAAGGCCTTTGAAACCAGGCACCGCCCCATTGTCACGAATGAACTTTTCCGCCATGCGGTCGAGCTCGCCCGTGGTCACTCCGGGAGCAATGCGCCTGGCCACTTCGGCCAAGGTCCTTCCAACAAGCAAAGAACTTTCCTTCAACAATGCGATGTCGTCATCGCTGAGCAGGTCCACGGTCCGGGCCATGTCCCTATCCAGCCATTCCGTACGCCGCTCCTCCGCTCCTTCCCTTGATCCGGCCTGATTTCATCAGACCATCATAATGCCTCATCAACAGGTGGCTCTCGATCTGCTGGAGGGTATCCAACAGTACGCCCACCATGATCAACAACGACGTTCCACCAAAGAATTGTGCGAAACCCTGCTTGATGCCCATCATGCCTGCAAAGGCCGGCAGGATGGCCACGATACCGAGGAAAATGGCACCGGGCAAGGTGATGCGCGAAAGCAGTTCATCAATGTGTCCAGCCGTGGCCTTGCCGGGCTTCACACCGGGGATGAACCCGCCGTTCCGCTTCATGTCATCGGCCAATTGGTTCGGGTTCACGGTGATCGCCGTGTAGAAGTAGGTGAACAACACAACCATCATGAACAACGTGAAGTTGTAGAAGAAACCCTGGCTGTTGGCCACGCCGATCAGCCATTGGGGCGGGTTGTCGAAGGCTTGCGCCACGTACATCGGGATGAGCACGATGGCCTGGGCGAAGATGATGGGCATCACACCAGCGGCGTTCACCTTCAAGGGAATGTAGTTCCGGACACCACCATACTGCTTGTTGCCCTGCACGCGCTTGGCGAACTGCACGGGAATGCGGCGTGTGCCCTGGACCAACAGGATGCAGCCAGCGATGATGAGCACCCAGAGCACCACTTCGACGAGCAGCAGTACAAGACCGCCGCCGCCTGGACCCATGCGGCCCACCACCTCCTGAGCAAAGCTCTGCGGGAACTGGGCCAGGATACCGATCATGATGATCAACGAGATGCCATTACCAAGGCCTCGCTCCGTAATGCGCTCACCCAACCACATCACGAACAGCGTGGACGCTGTGAGGATGATCATGCTGGTGATGAGCCAGAACTGGCTGTCCAATGGGGCCGCTCCGGGGTCGATCGTGCTGAAGATGTAGCCAGGGGCCTGGAACATGCAGATCACGATGGTGAGGTAACGTGTCCACTGATTGATCTTGCGT
>Ga0209985_10000684_pt1 | contig 36076 bp, 32 predicted proteins | sample NOAtaG_FD_187305 | JGI IMG/M metagenome (GOLD analysis project Ga0209985, IMG submission 187305) | Freshwater lake microbial communities from Lake Erie, under a cyanobacterial bloom - NOAA_Erie_Diel6S_1000h metaG (SPAdes) (version 2) | ecosystem: Environmental > Aquatic > Freshwater > Lake ...
CGGATGCGCTTCAGGCCCGTAACCTTGAGCCCCACGATCTCGCACATCCGGCGGATCTGACGCTTGCGACCCTCGCGCAGGCCGAATCGCAACTGGTCCTCGTTCTGCCAGACGACCTGGGCGGGCTTCAACTTCACGTTGTCCAACGTGAGCCCGTAACGCAGCCGTGCCAGACCCTCAGGCGCGAGCGAGCCCTGCACGCGTACGAGGTACTCCTTCTCGACGTCGTTGCCGCCGATCAGGTGCTTGGCGATGCGCCCATCCTGCGTGTAGACCATGAGCCCGGTCGAATCGATGTCGAGGCGTCCCGCCGGCGCGAGGCCGTCAAGATGCCGCGGATCGAAGCGCCGGCCCGAGGTATCGCCGCTCCAGCGGTTCTCAGGCCGGATCAACACCGTCGCCGGTTCGTAGCCGTCCTCGGCCTGACCCGACACATAGCCGATGGGTTTGTTGAGGAGGACCGTGACGAGTTCCGCCTGCTGCGCGCGCGCACGCGGATCGACCTCGATGCGCGCCGCGCGGTCCACTCGCGTGCCGAGCACATCGATCACTTTCCCATCGACGCGCACCCAGCCGTTGACGATCCATTGCTCGGCTTCACGGCGCGAACACAGTCCGAGCTCGCCCATACGCTTGGAGAGGCGCGGCTGGTCGTCGGCGGGATCGTTCATCGCGGGCGGCGACGGGCCGGATCGGGGATGCGTGCTATCGTCATCCAACGCATCATAGCGTCTCGGCCGCCTCCCCGATCCGCGGCCTCCACCACCCGATCCGTGGAACCCCGATGCCTGCCGCAGCCCTGTCGACCTGGAACCGCCTCCGCGCCTCGGCAGCCGGCCGATGGCTGTTCAGCCGCGCGATCTCTTTCAAGGCACCCTACTTCGCGACCATCCGGCCGACATTCCTGCGGCTCGAGCCGGGAACCTGCGAAGTGGCGCTGCGCAAGCGTCGCGCGGTGCTGAACCACATCGGCACCGTCCACGCGATCGCGATGTGCAACCTCGCGGAGCTCGCCGGCGGACTCGTCACCGAGGTCACACTGCCCGACACCCACCGCTGGATCCCCAAGGGCATGCGCGTCGACTATCTCGCGGTCGCCAAGACCGATCTCGTCGCGACGGCACGCTGCATCCTGCCGCCCGCGCTCGCAGACCTGCAGACGCTGGAAGTACCGGTCGAAGTGCGTGATGCCGACGGTGCCACAGTCTTCCGGGCGCTCATCGAGATGCATGTGTCGAAGCGCAGGCCGTTCGTCGCGCGGGACAGCCGACGGTCCTGACACCACCCCGTCCGCGCGGGCTCAGAGCGCGTCGAGCGGGATCTTCAGGTACGCCGTGCCGTTGGCCTCTGCGGGCGGCCGCTCGCCCGCGCGGATGTTGATCTGCACCGAAGGCAGGATCAGCACGGGCATCTCCAAGGTCGCATCGCGCCTCGTGCGCATCTCGACGAACTCGGCCTCGGTGACGCCGTCGCGCACATGGATGTTCCTCGCGCGCTGCTCGGCGACCGTGGTCTCGAAGGCGACCGGCCGGCCCTGCGGCGGATAGTCGTGGCACATGAAGAGCCGGGTCTCGGGCGGCAAGCCCAATATCCTGTGCACCGACGCATACAGCGTCTTGGCATCACCGCCCGGGAAGTCGCAGCGCGCCGTGCCGACGTCGGGCATGAACATCGTGTCACCGACGAACACCGCGTCACCGACCCGATAGGCGACGCAAGCCGGCGTATGCCCCGGTACCGCCATCACCTGCGCGGTCAAGCGGCCGATGCTGAAGGCCTGCCCGTCCTCGAACAAGACGTCGAACTGCGAACCATCGGTCCGGAACCCGGCCTCCAGGTTGAAGACACCCTTGAACACCGACTGTACGGTGGCGATGCGGTGACCGATCGCGACCTTGCCGCCGAGCTTGCGCTTCAGATACGGCGCCGCAGTGAGATGGTCCGCATGCGCATGGGTCTCGAGGATCCACTCCACGCGCAGACCGTTCGCCGTCACGAAATCCACGACCTTGTCGGCGGAGACCGTGCGCGTGCGTCCCGACTTGGGGTCGTAGTCGAGCACCGGATCGACGATGGCACAGGCCGTCCCGGGCCCGTCGTGGACGACGTAGGTGACGGTCGACGTGGCCGCATCGAAGAAGGCCTGTACCTGCGGTGCCGGGACGGAAGTGGTCATGTCACGCTCCATTTATAGTATTTTAAATATTATATTTACAAATATACTGTTTTGCAATACAGTCGCCGTCGCTTACCCGATAGCCCCACCGGAGACCCCGATGGCGACCGATACGCTCGATCTTGCGACCATGAAGGCCTCGGCCGGCCGCGCCTGCGGACTCATGCAGGTCCTCGCGCACCCCGACCGGTTGCTCATCCTCTGCCAACTCTCGCAGCAAGAGATGTGCGTGGGCGAACTCGAGACGACCCTCGGCATCGTCCAGCCTACGCTCTCGCAACAGCTCACCGTGCTGCGCAAGGCCGAGCTCGTCACCACGCGGCGCGAAGGCCGTAACGTCTTCTACTCGCTCATCGAGGGCCCCGCGCTCGAGGTGATCGACATCCTGTACCGGCATTTCTGCGCCCCCAGCCCCCGGAGGAAGAGACGATGACCCTCGACTGGACGAACTTCACGCCCTGGAGCGCCCTCGCGGGCGGGGTGCTGCTCGGCCTCGCCTCGGCGGCCTTCATCCTGCTCAACGGCCGTGTGCTCGGCATCAGCGGCATCTTGGGCGGTCTTCTGTCGCCCCGCCGTGGCGACTGGAGCTGGCGGGTGACCTTCCTGCTCGGCCTCTTCGCGGCACCGCTTGTCGTGTCGCTCGCAGCGCCGGCCCTGCTCCGCGCACCGACCATCGCGGCGAGCGACCTCGCCATCGTCGCCGCGGGCCTCTTGGTCGGGTTCGGCACGCGCTACGGCTCCGGGTGCACCAGCGGCCATGGCGTCTGCGGCCTCTCGCGTCTCTCGCCGCGCTCGCTGGTGGCCACGCTCGCCTTCATGGCGGCGGGTTTCGCCACGGTCTTCGTCATCCGCCATCTCATCTGACGGCAGGCTCCTCCATGAACCGCATCATCGAATTCTTCGTCGGCCTGCTCTTCGGCATCGGCCTGTTGGTCTCCGGCATGACCGATCCCGCCAAAGTGCAGGGCTTCCTCGACCTCGCGGGGGCGTGGGACCCCTCCCTCGCGTTCGTGATGGGCGGCGCGATCCTGGTCGGTCTCGTCGCCTTCTCGGTGGCCAAGACCCGTACCCGGAGCCTCCTCGGCGGCGCCATGCATCTGCCGACCTCGCGCGACATCGACCGTCGTCTGGTGGTCGGGTCCCTCATGTTCGGCGCAGGCTGGGGTCTCGCCGGCTTCTGTCCCGGCCCCGGCCTCGTAGCGATGGGTGCGGGCGAACCCAAGGCCGCGCTCTTCGTGGCCGCGATGGTGGGCGGGATGCTGGTGTTCGAGGTCCTCGACCGCCGCGCGCGGCGATGACGCGCGTCGACGGGCAGATGACCTGATGAAGGCGTGGCCGATGCCCGGATGGCTGCGCGGCTACGACCGCGCGACCTTGTCCAGCGACCTCGTGGCGGCGCTGATCGTCACCGTCATGCTGATCCCGCAGAGCCTGGCGTACGCGGCGCTCGCGGGCCTGCCGCCGCAGGTCGGGCTGTATGCGAGCATCGCACCGCTAGTGCTCTATGCGCTGCTCGGCAGCAGCCGCGTGCTGGCCGTGGGCCCCGTCGCGGTGGTGTCGCTGATGACTGCCACCGCCATCGGCGATCTTGCGGCGGTGGGCACGCCCGCCTACTGGGCCGCGGCGATCACGCTCGCGTTCCTCTCCGGGCTGATGCTGCTGGTGATGGGCGTGCTGCGACTCGGATTCCTCGCCCACTTCCTGAGCCACCCCGTCACCTCGGGCTTCATCACCGCCTCGGCATTGCTGATCGCCGTCGGGCAGCTCAAGGTCGTCCTCGGCCTCGACACGGCGGGCGAGCATTTCTTCGGGTCGGTGTGGGGGCTGCTGCGGCAGCTGCCCGACAGTCACCCGCTGACCGCCGCCCTCGGTCTTTCCACCCTCGTGTTCCTGGCGTGGACACGGCGCGGCCTCAAGCCGCTCCTGCAACGCCTCGGCCTCGGTCCGCGCCTGGCTGACATCCTCCCGAAAGCCGCTCCGGTCGCCGCGATCGCGGTGGCGGCGTTGCTGGTCTCCACCGGGCAGTGGCAAGAGCAGGGCGTGCGCATCGTCGGCGCCGTGCCGCAGGGTCTGCCGCCCCTGACCTGGCCCTCATGGGATCCCGCGCTGTGGCAGCAATTGGCCGCGCCCGCCTTGCTGATCAGTATCGTGGGCTTTGTCGAGTCGGTCTCGGTCGGACAGACGCTGGCCGCCAAGCGCCGCCAGCGCATCGTGCCGGACCGCGAACTCATGGCGCTCGGCGCGGGCAACGTGGGCGCTGCCTTCACCGGCGGCTTCCCGGTGACCGGCGGGTTCGCGCGCTCGGTGGTGAACTTCGACGCCGGCGCGCAGACCCCGGCCGCCGGCGTGTTCACCGCAGCCGGGATACTGCTCGTGGTGCTGTTCCTGACCCCCGCGCTGCACTTCATCCCGCAAGCCGCGCTCGCCGCCACCATCGTGGTCGCAGTGCTGTCGCTGGCCGACTTCGGCATCCTGCGCCGCACCTTCGCCTATTCGCGTGCGGACTTCGCCGCCGTGGCCGTCACGCTGATGGCCACACTCGCGATCGGCGTCGAGGCAGGCCTCGTCGCGGGCGTCGTCTTGTCGCTGCTCCTGCATCTCTACAAGACCAGCCGTCCGCACATCGCTGAAGTCGGGCTCGTGCCGGGCACCGAACACTTCCGCAACGTGCTGCGTCACACCGTGCGCACGATCCCGCATCTGGTCGGCCTGCGGGTCGACGAGAGCCTCTACTTCGCCAACGCGCGCGTGCTGGAGGATCGCATCAACGCGCTGGTGGCCGAGCGGCCGGGACTGCGTCACGTCGTGCTGCAGTGCTCGGCGATCAACGAGATCGACGCGAGCGCGCTCGAGAGCCTGGAGAGCATCGACCATCGCCTGCGCGACGCCGGACTCGCGCTGCACCTGAGCGAGGTCAAAGGCCCCGTCATGGACCGGCTGGGCAAGACCGCTTTCCTGGCAGGGCTCAGCGGCAAGGTGTTCCTCAGCCACTTCCAGGCTGTCGCGGAACTGGCGCCGGAGGTCGTGTCTCCGGCGCCGTGAAGCCCTACGGCGGTCCCGCAGCGATCAAAGGACGCCGGCCTCGGTGTAGATCCGACGCAACTTCTTGCGGTCCTCGGCAGTGAGGCCGATGGCCTTCTCGAGATATCCGTCGACGCTGCCGTACTGCTCGGTCATGCCATCGAACGCGGCCTCAAGGAAAGACGCATCGACGCCCATGAAGACCTGGACGACATCCGGCGGCAGCCGGCTGAAGAACTGCACGGTCGGATCGTCCGTCGCGGTCGCCGACATCGGCTTGGGCTTGTAATGGCGGTTGGAGAGCAGGTAGTCCTCCATCACGACCTCCCGCGGTACGCCGAGCGCCGTCAGGATCAACGCGGAAGCCACCCCGGTGCGGTCCTTGCCCGCCGAGCAGTTGAAGGCGAGCGGCGCATTGCCGGACAGCAGCTCGGCGAACATCTGCCGGTACTGATCGGCGAACTGCTGGGGGAGCCGCCGATAGAACGAGGCGAAGGCGCTGCGAGCCGTCTCCGCATTGGGCGTCCCCCTCATCAAGGCGAGGACTTCGCCGAACTCGAGGGCGTAGTCACGCTCGAGACGCCGGGGCGGCTCCTTGGCGAGCGGCCAGCGGGTCGGCTCACGCAACCGCTCGTCGGTCGAGCGGAGATCCATCAACACGGCGATGTCCAACTTCGAGAGCAGCTCGTAATCGGCGTCCGTCAGGTTCGCCATCGCGCCCGAGCGGTACAACATGCCCCGTCGCACTCGCCGGCCATCCACCGTCGGGTATCCCCCCAACTCGCGGAAATTGACGCCACCCTCCAAGGGCAGGACACGGTCGATCGCCGCTTGAGCAGGGATCGCGGTGGCCGCCCGGGGGTCATCCGCCCACGCGGCGCTGATGGAGAGGGACAGACCCAGCGTCAGCGCAACGACGATGGCTCGAACGGCGCGCGGCGCCTGATCGGAACGGGACATCACCGGCCACCTCCGAAGCGCAGCCGCGCGTCGATGCCATAGGTACGAGGTTCGTTGAAGATGCCGTAGGTCCCGAGCGAGGAACTGACGCTCTTGTAGAACAGGTGCTCCTCATCAAGCAGGTTGCGGGCCCACAGCGAGAACTCCGCCGTCGCATCGGACGACGGCATGGCGAGATCGACGATCGAGATCCGGGAGTTGACGATGACCGAGCTGTCCGTGAGGGTCTGCTCGACCTCGCTGGTGTACGCCCCGTCGGCCCAGTTGCCCGACAGGTGGAACTTCAGGCGCGCACCGCCAATCGGCATGACGTAGTCGATCGACGCGCTGCCCGCATTCTCGGGCGCATACAGCGGCAATACACGGGTGAGCGGGTTGCCGGTGACGTACGGGTTGGGCGCGAACAGCGGATCGGCCTTGATCAGGCTGTAGTTGAGGCCGACGGTGAGGTTCTCGAACGGCATCGCCAGGATCTCCACCTCCGCGCCGCGGGACTCGCCCTCGGTGGTCGCATTGGTGGTGTCCGCGACCGTCCGTTGGGAGCCTCCGATGACCAGCGGGAAAAAGAAGTCCATCTGCTTGTCCTTGATCGTCGCGTCGTACAGCGCGGCGTTGAGACGTACACGACCGTCGAGGAACTGGCTCTTCAAGCCGACCTCCGTCGCGACCACCTCTTCCGGGTCGAACGCACGGTAGCTCAGGGAGCGCGAGTTCGCGCCGCCGGCGCGGTAACCGGTGGCCCACTTTGCGTAGCCCATCACCTCGTCCGTGAAGTCCCAAGCCACAGTGACCATCGGGTCGGTCCGGCTCCAGGAACTGTCGAAAGCGAAGGTCGTAGGCGCGCCGTTCACGATGAAGAGGCGGCCATCCTTGGAATCTTTCGTGTAGCGTCCGCCGACCGTCAAGTGCAGCCGCTCGAGCGCGGCCGGCGTCCAGGTCGCCTGGCCGAAGATGCCGAGACTCTCGGCATTCGCCTTGCTGGCACGGTCGATCGTGACGCGGCTGAGATCGAGCGGTGTGGTCGCCGGGTTCCTGGTGTACGCCGTGCCGGTAGCGTTCCAGAGGTTCAGCTGCGGCGTCTGCGCGTCATCATCTGCCGTCTCTTCGAAGTAGAACGCGCCGAGTACGTACTCCCACCGGGCCGTGTCGCCGATCAGCTGGAACTCCTGGCTCGATTGGCGCTGGCCGACGTTGGCGACGCTCAGGCGCGCGAACGGCCGATTGGGCGCGAAAGTCGAGATCGCGTCGATCAATCCTTGGTCGAGCTGCGACTGGTCGAGCTCCCGGTATGAGGAGATCGACCGCAAGGCAAGGCCGTCGCGGATCGCCCAATCGAGCACCAGCGTGTGACCGCTCGTCTTGCCGACGCTCGCCGGCTGGTCGGCACCGAGGATGGAAACGTCCTGCCGGTCCAAGGACGCGCCCGTGCGCTGCAGGGGGCTCGCGAACGGGCCCGCCACCAGGAGCTGCGCGTGATACGGGGTGGTCTCGTCACGCGAATCGTCGTACGCGTACAGCAGGTCAAGACCGTCGGCAGGCTGCCACTTCGCCGCCACACGGATGCCGCGCTTGTCCCAGGAGTTGAAGTCGGTGGTGCCGGTGGCGTTGTTCACCGTACTGCCGCCGCGCTCGTTCACGAGCCCGTCGATCTTGACGCTGAGATCGCCCATCTTCGGCAGATCGACATGCACGACGCCGCTGCGTCCATCGAAGTTCGACATGCCGACGCGCGCGTCGACGCGCATATCGCCCGACGGTGCCTTGGTGACGATGCTCACCGCGCCGCCCTCGCTGTTGCGGCCGAAGAGCGTGCCCTGCGGGCCTTTCAGCACCTCGATGCGCTCGACATCGAGCAATGCCACGCCGAGGCCCTGGGCGCGGCCGAGGAACACGCCGTCCACATAGACACCGACGCCCGAATCACGGGCGGGCTGGTTCGAATCCATGGACGCGCCGATGCCGCGGATGCTGAGGTTCAGCGCCGACGACCGACCGACGAACGGCGCGATGCGCAAAGACGGAATAGCACCATCCGCCAGGCTGCCGAGCGAGATCGCCTGACGGTTCTCCAGACTCTCGCTCGACACGACATCCATGGCGATCGGCGTGTCCTGGAGCGCGGTCTCGCGCTTCTGCGCCGTGACGACCACCTCTTCCAGGGCGGCGATCGCGGCCGGCTCTTGGGCTTGCACGGCACCGCTTGCAGCAGCGAGAAGGATGACCGCAGCGGACTTCGATGAGATGTTCATGCACGACCTCGATGGCGGGGCGTGCAGGGTCGCCGACCGAGATGACAGGTCGGCTGCGGGATGATGACGGACAGGTGTCGGCTTAGGGTGCCCCCCCGACGACCTTCCGAGGATCGCCGGCGGCAGTGCGCGCCTCGATGTCGGCGAGTCCGCGGTCGAGCTCCGCGCGATCGAGGTAACGTCCGGCGGTCATGACGCCCGCGATCTTGCGCGCGTTGGCGACATCCGCAAGCGGGTCGGCGTCGAGCAGCAGCAGGTCGGCGCGGCGGCCGACCTCGACCACGCCCGAGTCGGCGTGCGGGCCGAGGAACACGGCCGGTTCCACCGTCGAGGCGCGCAGCACCCGGTAGGGAGACAGACCGGCCTCTGCCCAGAGCCCGAACTCCCGGTGCAGCGAGAACCCAGGCACCACCGCGAAGATGCCGGTGTCGGTCCCGGTCAGCAACCTCGCGCCCCGGTCGTCGAGGCGCTTCAGCAGCCGTTGGTAGCCCGGCACATCGACCTCGTCGGCCTCCTTCCGACGCCGGAAGTCCGCGTTGCCCCGTGCCGAACGCGGCGGCAGGTACCGCATCTCCGGCAGCGGGTCCGCGAGCAGCGCGTCTTGCTGCGCGTTGGTCCACATCGCGACCAAGGTCGGGCAGTTGCGGAATCCGCTCTCGACCGTAAGACGCTCGAGCACGGGGTCGGGCCCGCGCGGGTCGTAGCCCTTGAAGTGCTCGCCGGTGGCGTAGCCGGCCTCGATCGACCGCGCCACGCCCACCTCCGGGCTGACATGGCCGAGCACCGGGATGCCGAGGCGGCGACCCTCGGCGATCGCCGCGAGATAAGCCTCGGGCGTGATCGGCTGGTGCGTCTTGATGAAGTCGTAGCCGGCATCCTTGGCCTCGCGCACCCGTTGCGCGGCTTCGGCGGCGTCGGCCGCCTGCACCGAGGAGCCGGGCAGGCGGACGCGCTGCACCAACATCGGCGAGGCGACGAACAGGCGCGGACCCGCCACGCTGCCCGCCTCGATCTCGCCCCGCAGGCGCAGCATGCGCGGGTTGCCGGCCATGATGCGCACCGTCGTCACGCCGTTCGCCAGGAACAGGAACAGCGCGTCCCTCGGGTCGATCATGGAGAGGTGGGCGTGCATGTCCGCAAGCCCGGGCATCAGGTAGCGGCCGCGGCCGTCGATGATCCGCGCCCCGGCCGGGGGCTTGAGGCGACGGCTCTCGCCGATGGCGACTATCCTGCCGTCGCGGACGATGACCGTGCGCCGCGGCAAGACCGTCTCCCGCGACATCGGGACCACCGACACATCGACGAAAACCGTGGCCGGCGCGGCTTCGCAGGGTGCCAGGACGACGAGGCTTGCGAGCACGGCCATCGCCATCGACGACGCCATCCGTGCCCTTCCGGCCATATGCATCGCTCCCTGCCCGGACACTTGCGGGCTTGGAGGGTCAACGCTGCGGACCGCCGCATCCGTCGCGCTGAGGCCTTGAAAGCTCAGGCCATGAAGCTGCGCACCAGCAGCACCACCGACAGCGCGACGAGGATGAGCAGCGTGCCGATGGAGCCGTAGAACCGGCCGGTCGACCGGCCCGTCGAACCTGACATGCCCTGCGCATGCAACAGGCGCGCGATCAGGAACGCCGCACCGAAAGCGTGGACGGCCCACGCGTCGAGACCCGTCTGCTCGACGAGATAGAGCAGCAACAACACGAGGGGCGCGCTCTCGATCAGGTTGGCGTGGGCGCGCACGCGCTGCTCGAGCACCGCGTCGCCGCCCGTACCCGCACCGATCTTGGTCGCCAGCCGCCTTTGGCTGACGCGCGCGTAGAGCACGACGAGCAACAGCCCGCACAGCGCTGCATAGATGCCGGTGATCATCGTGGCTTGCCTCTCATGTGTCCGTCGACCGTAGATGCGGCCCAGCCCCCTGGAGTGGACCTCAGACTCATTCCTTGAAGAACGGCTCCACCTTGCCCTTGCGCTGGATGGTGAGCGGCCTGCCCCGCCGATCGACAGCCTTGCCGATCGTCACGCGGATCCAGCCCTCGGAGATGCAGTACTCCTCGACGTTCGTGTACTCGACGCCGTCGAGACGGATGCCGATGGCGCGCTCGAGTAGCGCGGCGTCATGGTGCGGGCTGTCCGGATGGACGCTCAGCCGGTCGGGGAAGGTCGTCGTCATGCGCGGAGGATGCCATGCCCCGCGGCGTCGCGCATGAGGTTCTCGTCCGTCTGCGCCGCCCGTTCATCCCCGAGTGGAACGGCGCCACCCGCGGAGGAACTCGTAGACAAGCAGGGGCGCGACCCAACACAGCCAACCGACGGTGGTCGAGGTCTCCGCCTCCGTCCCGAGCGCCTCGACCCAAGGGATCTCGAGGATCAGACGGAAGCTGACGAACGTCGACGTGAGGATGTAGCTGCGCAGCATCCATTCACGGTGCGCCTCGATGCGCCGCCGCGTGGCGGCGACCCACGCGATGGCCGTGGTCAAGATCCAGACGACGCCGGCGACGAACAGCGCGACACCGAAGGTCCAGTGCTGCGTGTGGAACGCCAGATGGAGCGCGGCCGCGCCTCCCAGCGCGATGCACGCGACATACAGCCTGCCCACCCAGCGATGGACCGACGTGTGGCGTCGGCGAAGACCCGACCAGAACTGGAACAGCCCCGTGATCAACGCCACCGAACCGGCGACCACATGGACCATGAGCCATGCTGAACGGTCCCAGAACCGCCCGTAAGACGCCTCGCTGAACTCCAGGTAAGGCAGGGCATCATCGACCAGGAAGAACAGCATGAGCCCGATGATCGGCACGGCAGCGATCCTGGCAATCATCCGCCACCCTCGATCGGACCCGACGAGCGGCCCTGCTGGACTGTCCACCGATCTGGTCATCACCGTTCCCCTTCATGAGCGACCGATATCTGACGATCGATGGTAAGCCCGGCGCCGTACCGCTTGAGGATGCGTGAAGATGAATGGTCGGAGCGATGAACGAACGGCACGGCCGCGTGGTCGGCAGCAGCTCAGGTGTACCGGGTCGATCCCCAGCGTTCCTTGACCTCCGCCAAACGGCGCCGGCTCACCGTGACTTGCTGACCGTCCTTCAGCAGCACGACCCAGCGTCCGCGAACGGATTTCACCTGCTTCACATGCCTGTCGGCGATCCATTCGCCGCGACGGACTTCAAGCCCTTGGTCGCCCAACAGGGCGATGACACGGTGCATGGGGCCGGGGACCGTGGTCATGCCCTCTGGGCTGTGCAGGTGGACATACTGCAGGTCGGCCGTGGCGCGAAGCACCCCGCCACGCACCGCGATCGGCAACAGGCCGCTCTCGGGTGGCTCGCTCGGCATGTTCCGGGGCACGTCTTGGGTTCCCGCCGACGGTTCCGCGGGGATCGCCGAGGCGGACGTCACCGGGACAGCGACTGATGGATCACGCGCGGGGTCCTTGACCGGTTCGACGACCGGCTGGGCGACCGGCGCAGGCGCTGGAGCGCGCACTAGCGGCGCGGGCTCGCTCATCGACAGCCAGGCCGGCAGGCTCGCGATCATGCAGGCCGAGAACACGGGGAGCGCGCTGACCGCCCACTCTTCGACGATCTGCGAAAACCCGAAGGGTTCGGCCTCGGTCAACGAGAAGACCATGTCGATCCACAACGACGCCGGCACGAAAAGCAACGTGGCGAGCAGGCAAGAGACCACGAGCAGCCCTCGGGTCAGCCGATCCCGGCCCGACACGACCCACCACTGACTGAGCCACCATGCCAAGAAGGCCGCGGCCGCCGTCGCCATCCAGAAAGAGTAGCGCCTCACGACGCCGTACCCCGCCACCGGCCCGGCCTCCAGATACGCCAAGGTCACGCCAAGCAGCAGGAACACCGTCGCCGCGAACAGCCCCCAGCGCTGGAAGAGGGTGGAGATCGTCATCGTCGATACCTCGGCGGCGCCCCGTATGCGCCATTCATGCGTACAACCTGCCGCTCGTGCCGAGACGGCACCGCTCGAGCGGCCCATTCTACAGGCGGCGCCCTTTCTCCCTCCATGCTCACTCCCAGACGGCATCCACGGCGCACCGTCCGCCGCCACTCTGCATGGGAGATACGAGCATGAACCCGTTCAACGCACGCTGCTGGAGCACCCTGGCGATCCTCGCCTCGCTGACGGTCGGGGGCCCCGCACTGGCCGCTGGACCGACCGACGAGGCGCTGGTGCCGTTGCCGTCGGTCCTCGACTTCACCGGGGGTGACGGCTGGGGCGTCGCGCTCGGCGTCAGCGCTGAATACGAGAGCGCCTACGACGGCGCCGACGAGACCGAACTCGAGGTCGAACCGGCGGGCGCGGTGCACTACCGCAAGGGCGATCACCTGTTCTTCTGGGAGGGTTTCGAGCTCGGATGGCGGGGTCGGCTCGCCGATGTCTGGCTGGTGCAGGCCGGTATCCGCAACGAAGGCGGGCTCGAGCCGGACGATTCGGAGGATGGAAACCTCGACGGCATCCTGCCGCGTGACTCGCATGTCGTCGGGTTCCTGGAGGTGCGCCGCGCGGTCGGCGAAGAGTGGCGCAACTGGGTCGCGGCGCGTGTGATGGGCGGACCCAGCGACTTCGGCGTGCTCGGCGTGCTGGCCGCAGGCCGGCGCTTCGGAGACCAGGTCGATGGCACCGGTACGGAGCTGTACGGCTTCATGACCTTCGGCACCGACAAGTTCATCAACAAGGATTTCGGCGTGACCGCCGCGGATGCCGTGGGCTCCGGGCTGCCCGTGACGACCTTGAGCGGTGGCTACCGCTCGACCGGTGTCCAACTCGTGCATCGCCGACACCTCACCCGCAAGCTCCATGCGATCGCGCAGGCGGGCGTCGAGTTCTACTCGAGCGATATCGGCGACAGCCCCATCGCGCGCAAGGACACCGAGTTCGAGGTGTCGTTGGCCCTCGTCTGGCGTTTCTGATCGGTCGACCGGTGACATGACCTGAGCCTGCGGATGTCGGTGTGCTGTGGAGGAGACCAGACTGCCATCGGCGGCGTGAATGACGCGTGAAGGGGCCTTCGACGGCCCCTTCACGTCGGCTTCACAACGGCGCACCCATCCTCCCCGCACCCCATCACCCATCGGAGCGAGGGACAGCCCCATGAGATCCGGATCGAAGATCATCCTCAACGCCGTCGTATTCCAAGCAGCATGGTTCGCCTGCGTGCTCGGCGGCGCCAACGACCTGGCCTTGGCCGGGACCTTGACCGTCATCGGTGTGATCGCGATGCACCTCGCGCTCGCGCAGCGCGCGATGCCTGAAGCGCTGCTGATCGCGGCCGCCACCGCGATCGGCCTCGTCTGGGAAAGCGCGGTGGTGGCCTCCGGCCTCATCCGTTACACCACCGGCAACCTCGTGCCGGGGCTCGCACCCTACTGGATCGTCGCCATGTGGGCGTTGTTCGCCACATCGCTCAACCTCTCGATGGCATGGCTCAAGGGCCGGCCGTGGCTCGCAGCCCTCGCTGGCGCCGTCGGCGGTCCGCTCGCGTACCTCGCCGGCGAGCGGCTCGGCGGCCTCGAGATGTCCGACCCGCTGCTGGCGCTCGGCGCGCAGGCGCTCGGTTGGGCGGTGCTGCTCCCCGTGTTGGTCCGTCTGGCCACCCGCCTGGACGGTTTCGCGCCGGCCGCATCGACCGAATCGGCGCCGTGGTCACCCGTCACCCAAGAGGTACGCCCCCATGTTTGATCTCAACCTTTGGATCCTCGGCCTGGCGGCGCTCGCGCTCTTCGCGACCGCGGGCTGGCTGCTGAGCCTGCCCCTTCGCGACGTCAGCATCGTGGACATCCTGTGGTCCTTGATGTTCCTGCTCGCCGCCAGCGTCTACACGGCTGCGCAGGCCGCGCCCGGCCCGCGCGCCTGGCTGGTCCTCGTGCTCGTGGGCGCGTGGTCGATCAGGCTCGCGGCGTACATCTTCTGGCGCAACCACGGCCACGGCGAGGACTTCCGCTACCAGCAGATCCGCGCCCGCAACGAGCCCGGCTTCGCCTTCAAGAGCCTGTACCTGGTGTTCGGCCTCCAAGCGGCGCTGGCCTGGGTGATCTCCTTGCCGCTGCTCGCCGCGACCGGATCGACGGCGCCGCTTGGCTGGCTCGATGCGGCCGGTGTGGCGCTGTGGCTGGTGGGCATGATCTTCGAGGCGGGCGGCGACTGGCAGCTGGCCCGCTTCAAGCGCGACCCGGCCAACCGCGGTAAGGTGCTCGACACCGGACTGTGGCGCTACACTCGCCATCCGAACTACTTCGGCGATTTCTGCGTATGGTGGGGATTCTTCCTCATCGCACTGTCCGCCGGTGGCTGGTGGAGCATCGTCGGCCCGCTCGCGATGTCGTTCCTGCTGCTCAAGGTGTCGGGCGTCGCCCTGCTGGAGAAAGACATCGGCGAGCGCCGCCCCGCCTATCGTGATTACATCCGCCGCACCAATGCATTTTTCCCGGGTCCGCCCCGCGCGGCCTGACGGAGGTACCAGACCATGAGACCCTCGATCGCATCTTTCGCCGCCGCCCTGTCGCTGGCCGTCGGATCCCTCGCGCCGCTGCACGCCAACACCGCCACCGGCGAAGGTGTCCGCAAGCTGAACTTCGACGTGTTCCTCGATGACCGCGCCATCGGCTACCACCGGTTCGAGCTGGCCCCCACGGGAGACGGCACCCGCATCGTGACGGAGGCCGAATTCGCCGTGAAGGTGCTGCGGATCACCGCCTTCGCGTACGAGCACCGCAACACCGAACTCTGGCGGGGTGATTGCCTGCAGTCGATGGACGCGCGCACCGACTCCAACGGCAAGAAGTCCGCCGTGAGCGGCCGTACGCGCGGATCCGCATTCGTCGTCGCGTCGGGTCAGGGCGAGCGCCAGCTGGGTGACTGCGTGGCGAGCTTCGCGTACTGGGACAAAGACGTGCTGTTGCAGCAGCAGCGTCTGCTCAACTCGCAGACCGGAGAGTACGTACCCGTCCGGATCGCGCCGCTCGGGTCCGACCGCCTCCGCATCGGCCAGCGGGATGTGGCAGTCAAGCGCTATGCGCTCAAGGGCCAGGGCATCGACATCACGCTCGCCTATACCGCCGACGGCGGCGATTGGGTGGGGCTCGACAGCAAGCTCGAAGGCGGCCAAACGCTGCGTTACCGCCGCAACGCCGCCGAGCTCGGCTCGGCGGCGGCCGGACAGACAGCCCGCGTCGGTGCCGCGGGAGGTAGCCGGTGAGCGCGCGCAAGGGCACGGGCCCGTCTGGCTGGCTCAGGACCACGATGGCCTGCCTCGGGCTGTCGGCGCTCGCCGCCTGCGCGAGCGGACCTTCGCAGGCGCCCATCGAGACCGTGGAGCGCGTCGACCTCGAGCGCTTCATGGGCGACTGGTACGTGATCGCGAACATCCCGACCTTCATCGAGAAAGGGGCGCACAACGCCATAGAGAGCTACAAGCTGGATCCGGACGGCTCGATCGCCACGACCTTCACCTTCCGCAAGGACGGGTTCGACGGCGAACTCAAGACCTATACCCCGCGCGGCTTCGTGGAGGATCGCCGCAGCAACGCGGTGTGGGGGATGCAGTTCGTGTGGCCCATCAAAGGCGATTTCCGCATCGTCTGGCTGGACGAGGCGTACTCGCAGACCGTGATCGGCCGCAACAAGCGCGACTACGTATGGATCATGGCCCGACAGCCCACGATGCCGGAGGCCGATTATCGCCGTATCGTCGAGTTCCTCGCCGCGCAGGGCTACGACACGACCAAGATCCAGAAGGTCCCCCAGCGCTGGTGATGATGCCGTACGGCGTGGCGCACGACCGATGGTCACACGCGGGCACAGCCGCGCTACACTTGCTGCCAAGGAAATGAACGTCATGGCAGACGACCTGAGACAGCCCGCTGTCCTGCTCATCGAGGACCACCGCGACATCGCCGGCGCGATCGTCGACTTCCTCGAGGATCGCGGGTTCACCGTCGACTATGCGGCGGACGGCATCACGGGACTGCATCTCGCGGTGACGAACCCCTACGACGTCATCGTGCTCGACATCATGCTGCCCGGCCTCGACGGATTGTCCGTGTGCCGCAAGCTCCGCGAGGAGGCGCGCAACGACACGCCCTTGCTGATGCTCACCGCGCGCGACACGCTCGATGACAAGATCACCGGCCTCAGCGCCGGGGCGGACGACTACCTCGTCAAGCCGTTCGAGGTCCGCGAGCTCGAGGCGCGCCTGCGCACCCTGCTGCGTCGTCACCGCGGCGCCGTCGCGCGCGAGACCTACACGGTGGACGACCTCACGCTCGACACCGCCACGCTGCAGGTCACGCGCGGCGGCCAGTCGCTCGCGCTGACACCGATCGGCCTGAAGCTGCTCACCGCGCTGATGCGCGCCTCGCCACGGGTCGTGTCGCGCCAGCAACTCGAACGCGAAGTCTGGGGCGACCTGCTCCCGGACAGCGATACCCTGCGCAGCCATCTCTACACGTTGCGCAAGGCGATCGACAAGCCGTTCGCGCGACCGCTGCTGCACACCCTTCCGGGCGCCGGCTACCGTCTCGCGGCCGACGATGAACGCTAAAGCCAAAGGGGTACGGGCGCGGCTCGGCCGCACGTTCCTGCTGCAGGCCGCGTTCATCGGCGCCGCGGCGGTCATCGGCGCGTTCCTCTCCGGCCTGCTGCTCGAGGAAGTGCTGATCCGTCAGGCCTTGCGCGAGGAGGCGGCCCATTTTTGGGCGCAGCGCGAACGCGACCGCGAATTCCCGTTGCCGGGCACCTTGAACCTCACCGGCTACCTCGACCAGGCACCGCCGGCGCTCGCGAACCTGACGGCGGGATACCACGACCGGACGATCGACGGCGTGGATACGGTGGTGTTCGTCACGGACCGTGCCGGACAACGCCTCTACCTGACCTTCGATCGCGGCGGCGTCCGCAGGCTCGCGACCGTGTTCGGCCTGCTGCCGCTCGCGATGGTACTGCTGGTCGTGTACCTGTCCACCTGGCTCGCCCTGCGCGCCTCGAGTCGGGCGTTCTCGCCCGTCATCGCGCTCGCGAGGCAAGTGCGCGAGCTCGACCCCGCGGCACCGGACCCCGCGCTGCTCGACCCCGCGCGCTTGCCGGGCGATGCCGACGACGAGGTCCGCGAGCTCGCCCACGCGCTCTCGCGCTACGCGCAGCGCCTCGAGGAGTTCGTCGAGCGCGAACGCAACTTCACGCGCGACGCCAGCCACGAACTGCGCAGCCCGCTCACGGTGATCCGGATGTCGGCCGGCATGCTCGAGGCCGATGCCAGCCTCAGCGAGGCGGGTCGCCGGTCGGTCGCGCGCATCGCGCGGGCGGCGCGTGACATGGAAGAGCTCACGAGCGCGTTCCTGATGCTCGCGCGCGAGTCCACGACCGGCCTGCCGCTGGAGGCCACCTGCGTCAACGACGTGCTCGCCGACGAACTCGACCGCGCACGCCTGCTCGCGACCGACAAACCGATCGGTTCACGGCTCCAAGCCACGCACCGCGTGTTCGTCGATGCCCCCGAGAAGCTGCTCCCGGTGATGCTCGGCAACCTGCTGCGCAACGCGTTCTCTTATACCGATGCCGGTGAGGTGACCGTGGAGGTCGGCGCCGGCACGGTCGTGATCCGCGACACGGGCGTGGGAATCGCGCCCGACAAGCTCGACGCGATGTACCAGCCGTTCGTGCGCGGGGACACGGCCCGACGCGGCGGACACGGCGTCGGCCTCACGATCGTCCGTCGGCTGTCGGACCGGTTCGGCTGGCCGGTGACGATCGACAGCACGCTCGGGATCGGCACCCGTGTCACGATCCGCTTCCCCGACTCACGCAGCGAAGCGATCGACCGCTGAACCTCTCCGCCCGTCTTCACGCCGCCTTGACGCCCCGTTCACGGGCCGTTCACCGGCGGGCGGGCACACTCCCCCCGTCGGTAATCCTCCGAACCTACAGAGAGCTCCTCATGACGTACTGCATCAAGCCCACCTTGCTCACCGCCCTCCTCGCCCTCGGCGCCGCTGTCGCCCCTGGGGCCGCCGTCGCCGAAAAGCGCGACTGGTACGCCACCGGCACCCTCGGTTTCGTCACCCAGTCGGACCAGCAACTCGCCTACACCCGTCCCGGTGTCGCCGGCGTCGCGAACTCCAAACTGCCGCTCGACACCGGGATCCTCACGGGCGGCGCGATCGGCCGCTACCTCAACGACGATTGGCGCATCGAAGCCGAGTTCATGTACCAGTCGGTGGACCACCCGGTCTTCACGCTCGCCGCGGGCGGGCCGACCGGTGACGGCAACTACGCCTCGACCAGCGTCGCCGTGAACGCGCTGCGCGAGTTCGACCTCTTCGGCTCCTCGAGCGCGCGGACCTACGCCGGTCTCGGCGCCGTGTACGCAACTGAGGTCGACGTCGACTTCGAGAGCGGCGGGGTCGAGCGCGGCTTCAGCGGCTCCGGCGCCGGCGTGCAGGCGCTGCTCGGCGCACGCTACGCGTTCGGCGAGCGCGCGTTCGTCGACGCGGGCGTGCGCTATCTGCTCGTCTCCGGCGTGGAGATGGACGGCGAAGAAGGCGCCGTGGGCCGGGTCAAGGCCGACTACGAGCCGCTCGCCGTGACCGTCTCCTTCGGTTGGAAGTTCTGACCGGAGCGTCCTGAGGGCACCCGCATGGATCGCCCGGGGCCGGGGTTGCCGGTCCCGGGCGAGCCGCCTCACTGGACGGCAGTCCCGTCGCGGTGTGCAATAGTCGTCAGCACGACGGAGTGACGATGGCCCTCGAACGGCAAGCCTCATCGAAGCCCGGGAAATCAAGCGCATTTCACGGGCTTCTCTTCGGCGGATTGATCGGGGCTGCCGTCGCGGGGCTGGCCATCGCAATCGGGCCGTTCATCGGCTCGGAGCTCGCCGACAACAGGCTGGTCCTGAAGATCGCCGAGGCCAACGAGGTCAAGACGCCGTGGGACCTCCTGGCATTCCCCTTCTTGATGCTCATCGTCCTCGGAGTGCACGAGATCGGGCACCTGATCGGCGGCTTGTCGCAAGGCATGCGTTTCTTGCTGCTGATCGTCGGGCCGTTCGGCTGGCACGCGTCCGTCGCCGGCCCGCGGTTCGAGTGGAACACCAATGTCGCGCTGATGGGCGGTCTGGCCGCCACCTTGCCGACGGAGACCGGCGCCTCGCTACGGAGACAGTTGCTGGTGATGATCGCCGGTGGTCCGCTCGCGAGCCTCCTGCTCGCGATCTTCGCCGTTGCAGCGATCGCATACGTCGAGCCACGCATTGCGGCGTATTGCCTCATCGTCGCCGCGACCTCTTTCGGCATCTTCCTCGTCACGCTCATCCCGACGCGCGCCGGCGGTTTCATGAGCGATGGCATGCAGCTCATCGATGTATGGCGGGGCGGCACGGCGGTCGTCGAGCGGAGCGCGCTGCTGCGGATCTTCGCGCAAAGCATGGACGGCGTCCGGCCGCGCGACTGGGACCCCGAAGCCCTCGCCGAACTGTCGAGAGCCGACTCCGAAGACCCGACGCGGCGCACCGGTGGCCTGCTGTACTCGTTCATGTGGGCGATGGACGGTCGCCGCGACGCGGACATCGCGCACTACCGCGCGCTGCTGGAGAGCAGCGTCGATGGATACCCGTCGGGCTTCAGGCAATCGGTCCATGTCGAGCTCGCCATCGGTGCATGGCTCGCCGGGGACACGGACGCCGTCCGCCGGCATCTGGCGGCCAGCAAGGGCGGGATCGTCGAGAAGTCCCGCAGGCTCCTGGCGCAGGCCGCCCTCGCCCGGCTGGAAGGACGGGACGAGGACTGTGAGCGGGACCGACTGCTCGCCCTCAAGGCCCTCTCCAAGGCATCCGATGCCGGGCAACAGAAGCTGACCGAGGACCAGCTCGCGATGTTGGCGCCCCCGACCCGTTGATCGAGGTCATCGTAGGTCGTCGACCGACTATCCGCCTGCGGAGAGCAGCAAACCGGCGATACGCTCCTCGACCTCGGGTCGGAGCTCAACGCCCATCGTGTTGGTCAGGACCGCGATGACGAGCTTTTCGTCGGGGTAATGGGCGAGGAAGCTCGAGAACCCGACGATGCCGCCCGGATGCGCGATCTTACGATGCCCGCGGAACTGCGATACCGCGACGCCCAGCCCGTATGACGTCGGGCGGCCATCCGCCAGTCGTCCCGGCGTGGTCATCGCCTGCAGCGATCCCGCCGAGAGCACCTTGCCGCCGAACAATGCCTGCTGCCATGCCACGAGATCGAGCACCGAGGAGGTCAGCGCGCCCGAAGCGTAGGGACGCGTGGGGCTGTTCGCGGGAGCGATCATGAAGGCGCCTCCCCGGCGGACATAGCCCACGGCGCGAAGGGGGACGGTCTCGCTCGGCACATCGTAGCGGGTCGAGTGGAGGCACAGCGGCTCCAGCAGGCCGTGCTCTATCGCCGTCGCGTACGGCTCGCCGGCCAGCCGTTCGATCACGGCACCCAGCAACCAATATCCCGAATTGTTGTAGCGGTACTTCTCACCGGGCTCGAAATCGAAAGGTGAAGAACTCAGCCATCCGAAGACCTCTCCGCGCGTCACGTCACGCGCGCGCTCGGCCATCAGCGGCCCGATGGTGACCATGTCGCGTATCCCGGAGGTGTGGTCGAGCAACTGGCGAATGGTGATGACCCGCCCGCCTGTGTCGTAGTCGGGCAGGTATTTGCGGAGATCGTCCTCAAGAGCCAGTTCGCCGCGCTCGACATGCCGCAGGATGGCCGCTGCGGTGAACTGCTTGGTCACCGAACCGATGCGGTAGACGGTCTGCGGCGTCGCGGACACGTCGGGTGAGAGGCTAGCTTTCCCGTAACCGGCTGCGTGCACGAGCTTCGAGTCGCGGAGCACGGCGATCGACATTCCCGCCATGGGCACCCTTGCGAGCGCCTCTTCCGCGATGCGGTCGATCTCTTCGATCCGGGGCCACGGCGCTGCGTCGTTGACGCTCGGGCACTGCTCGGCATGGACGACGCTGGCGGTTGCGAGCGAGAGCATCGCGACGACGGCCCTGCTCCATCGCACGACGGACGATCCGCACGGCCCGGACTGCGAAGACGACTGCCTTGCCGGTCTCGATGCTTCCGGTCTCGATGCTTCCGGTCTCGATGCTTCGATCATGGTCTTGTCCTCGTCGTACGGCGCAGAGCTTGGCCAGGGAACACGTCGGGCATGAATGTGGAATCACGCACGACGAGGACGCCACCCACCAGGACGTGGACGATACCCGTCGAGGGCACGACCGGGTCACGGTAGGTGGCGCGGGCCCCGACCGTCCGTGGATCGAACACGGTGATGTCGGCATCGGCCCCGGGTTGTATCCGGCCCTTGCGGCTCATCGCAGGCACCGCGGATTCGAGCCTCCTCGCCGGCAGGATGGTCATCTTCGCGAGCGCATCCATCAAGCTCAAGGCCTGACGCTCGCGGACATAGCGCCCGAGCGTGCGCGAAAAACTGCCGGCACCTCGCGGGTGACCGCGTCCCATCACATACGCAGGCCCGTCGCTGACGACCATCACGCCCGGGTGCGCGAGGCCCAACTCGACCATCTCTGCGGGGATGATATGGGCGATCACCGAGCCTGTGGGTCGCTGCTCGCGGTAGCGGCGGAAAGACTCCTCGGTGAGGCGCTCGCCGGTCTCGGTCCACTCGAGGTCGCCGAAGCTCGCGCCCGTACGCTGCTGCCACCCGTCGTCGAAGATGGCCGACCCGATGCCGGTCTCCGCGGCCTCCCACGGATACACCTCCGTGCTGACATCCACGCCGCGTTGCCGCGCCGCGTCGATCATCTCGAGCGCAAGCGGCAACTGGCGACGCGCAGTGGTGGAGACATGCGCGACGTGCAGCGCCGCTCCGGTGGAGGCGGCATTCGCCAGCACTTCCTGCAGCGCACCGACGGTGCTGCCCGGCTCCACGTTCCCGGAGCTGCGCAAGTGCACGTGGGTCAGCACGCGATTGCGTGCGGCGAGATCGAACGCCCGCCAGATCTCCTCCCGGCTGGCGGCCGGCGTATAGGCGAGTCCAAAGCCGATCCCCAGCGCGCCATCGTCGAGGCCTTGCTGGAGACGGGCGAGCAGCGTCGTCATCTCAGCGTCGGTCGCGGTGTCGTCGGCCCACCGGGCGGGACGTGGCGGGGCACCGGCATCGACGCCATGCATCACGTTGACGCGCACGGCACCGTGGCCGACGCTCGCGCCATAGTTGATGTACGACTTCCCCGCGCGCACCGCGTACCATGGTGCGACCGGGAAGACGCCGAGCTCGAGCTCGAGCGCAGTCGTGACGCCATCGAGCGCCTGCAGCCGCGAACTGAAGCGGTTCTGGCCGTGCGCATGCAGGTCGATGAAGCCCGGCGCAACCACGAGGCCGCGGACATCGACGGCCCTGTGCCCTTCGATCGGCTGCTCGGAGACGACGACTATCCTGCCGTCGGAGATGCCCACATGACGGACCGCGTCGGTGCCCGAGGCAGGGTCGATCACCCTGCCGTTCAGCAGCACGAGGTCCGGCACCTGCGCGGCAAGCCGTGGCGCGGCGACGGCAGCGATCAGGCAGGCGACCGGCAACAGCATCCTGGACATCGGCATCATGGCATCACGCCCCGTGACCCCCGCTGCGGGAGATGATAGTTGAATATATGCGTTTGCAAATGTTCAAGCATGCTCTTATCCTTTTTGCGAGACCACTCGATCGCGGAGATACCGATGAAACGCCTTGCCGCCGTGACCCTCCTGTCGCTCGCCTCCATCGCGGCCCCCGCGGCCCCCGCGGCGACCCCGGCCGACTCCGCATCTCCTGCCGCGGCAAAGGTCATGAAGCTCACCTTCCTCGGAACCGGCGCCCCCCGGCCCTCGCCCGATCGCCACGGCCCGTCCATCCTCGTCGAGGCAGGTAGCCGCAAGATCCTCATCGACGCCGGCCCGGGAGTCCGGCAGCGCATGTTCGAGGCAGGCGGGTTCCCGTTGCTGACCGGCGTGACGGACATCTTCATCACGCACCTGCACTACGACCACATCGCCGACGTGCCTGACCTCTGGATCACCGGCTGGATGTACGGTCGACGCGAACCGCTGCGGGTCTACGGCCCGCCCGGAACGGGCGAGTTCGTGGCCGGGCTCAGGCAGGCGTTCAAGTGGGATGTCGACTACCGCCAGATCGTCGGCATCCCCTCTCCCGGCAGCCCGATCGAGGCCAACGAGATCGGCACGGGCGTCGTCTTCGACAAGGACGGCGTGAAGATCACGGCGTTCAACGTGGCCCACATGCCGATCATCCCCGGTACCAACCGCGTCGGTGCGCTGAGTGGCGCGACGTACGGATTCCGTGTGGACTATGCCGGCCGCTCGGTCGCGTTCTCCGGAGATCTCCGCGTCGGGCCGGGCTCCGAACTCATCAAGCATGGACGTGGCGCGGACGTGGTCGTGCACGAGGTGCAGGTGCCCTCGCCTGGCCCGTCCGCCGAAGCGGCACGCGCCAATGTCAGCCTGTCGGTGCACTCGACCCCGGAGGAAGCGGGCTGGGCGTTCGCGCAGATGCGGCCCCGCCTCGCCGTCTACTCCCACATCATCCCGCCGCAGACCACCTCCGAGGAACTCAGCGCCGCGACGCGACCCTTCTACGATGGCCCGCTGCTCACCGCCTTCGACCTGATGACGCTGGTCATCGGTGACCACATAGAGGTCGGCCTCGCGCCCCGGCGAGATGCCCAGACTTTTGAGCAGTCGGGTGCCGTGAAGTAAGCTCCAAGGGCGCCGGCTCAACGCGGGAGGCCCGAAATGTCGATCAGCCGACGTCGAATGCTCGCTGGCACGGCCGCCTCGGCGGCGGTGCTCGCGGGCAAGGACACCCTTGCGGCACCGCCGCTGGCGCCGCAACCGCGCTACAGGGACGGCAACCCGGCTTCTCGGAGCAATGCCTGGCTGGAGGTCGACTCCCGCGGGTTCGCGTCGAACATCGAGGAACTGCGTCGGCTGGTGGGCGACCTCGGGAAGGTCTGCGTCGTCGTCAAGGCCGATGCCTACGGACATGGCCTCGACCTGCTGATGCCGACCATCCTCCGCCACCGTATCCCGTGGCTGGGTGTTGCGAGCACGGACGAGGCGCGGGTGGTACGGTCCCATGGTTTCCGCGGACGGATCCTCCGCCTGCGTGTCGCGACGGCGGATGAGGTCGAGGACGGGATGGCGTATCGCGTCGAGGAGATGATCGGCAGTATCGATGTCGCCGAGAACGCGGCACGCATCGCCAAGCGCCGCAGATCGATCCTCCCGATCCATCTCGCGATCAACTCGATGGGGATGAGTCGCGAGGGACTCGACCTGCGCCTCGAAGCCAATCGTTCGGACGCGACACGGCTCCTCGCCCTGCCCGGTCTGCGCCTTGCCGGCATCATGGACCATTGCCCCGTCAACACCGTCGAGGAGCACCGTACCGGGGCGCGCAGGTTCATGGAGGATGCTGGATGGGTGCTCGGCACCGCCGGTGTCGCGCGGGATGCGGTGTTGCTGCACTGCGCCAACTCTTTCGCGTCGCTCAATCTCCCCGAGAACCGCTTCGACCTGATGCGCGTCGGCCGCGCGCTCTACGGGCATGGCGGCAGCGCGTTCCCGGGATTCAAGTTCTTCAGCACCTTCAAGGCACGCATCGCCAGCGTCGGCACCTATCCCGCCGGGTCGACGGTGTCCTACGAGCGCGCCTTCACGCTGAAGCGGGAGTCGCGCTTGGCCAATGTCCCGGTCGGCTACTCCGACGGATATCGACGCGTCTTCTCGCGTACGGACCGGCAGGCGGCAGAGGGCGCCCGGCCGCCTGAGGTGCTGGTCCACGGGCACCGTGCCCCGGTAGTGGGCCTCGTGACGATGAACGTCATGATCGTGGACGTGACCGACATCCCCGCCGCTGTGCGCGCAGGCGACGAGCTGGTGCTGTTCGGTCGACAGGGCGACCAGTCGATACCGATCGATGAACTCATGGGCATCGCCGGCACCAACCCGCCCGATCTCTACACCCTGTGGGGCAACTCCCTGCCGAAGCTGCGCATCTGAGAGTCGGCTCAGCGGCCCGAGCGCAGTCGCGACTCGATCTCGTCCATCTCCAGACCCGAGGGCAAGGGCGGCAGCAGCAGGAACAGGGCCGACGCCAGGAGCAGCGGCAAGGCGCCGCCGACCAGCAAGGCGTACGACCAACCGGCGTGGTCCACCAGCGCGCCCACGATCGCCGGACCGAACGCGAGCCCGGAGTGGATCGCCAGCGACGAGACGAAGGCGATGCCCGTCGCACGCAGCCTGCTCGGATAGAGCTCGGCGATGTAGGGCAGCTTGACCGCGGAGGTGCCGAGCAGGAAGAACGTCAGCACCGCGTAGGCGACGAGCACGCCGGCGTGGGTCTGGGGAAGCGACGCGAAGGACGCGAAAGCCACGGCGGCCGAGAGCGTCCCGACCACGACGGTGTTGCGCCGCGTCCAGTGGAACTCACCGATCCATCCGCATGCGAGATAGCCGAGAAGCCCCATGGAGTTGGCGACGGCCACCAGCACGCCTGCCTCGACGGCGTCGAAGCCGAACTCGTCGTGGAGGTAAAGCGGCATCAAGACGAATCCGCCGCCGAACGCCAGCGCAAAACAGGCTTGCGCGAGGAACAGCGGCGCCGTGCGCCGCCACACGCCGCCGCGGAACAGGCCAGCGAGCCGCCAAGATCCGTCCGCTACGGGCCCGATGGACGGAGATTCGCGGATGTACCTGTGGACCAGCATGCCCGCGGGCAGGCCGAGGACCGCGGCGACGAACAGCGCCCGCCACCCCCAGGCATCGAGCACGAGCGACGCCGTCACTGCGGCCACCAGCCAACCCACCGGTACGGCCACCTGCAGGAATCCGACCATGAGACCGCGTATCCGCGGCGGCGCCTCCTCGGCGACCAGCGCGCAGGTCGACGGAAAGACCAGCCCGCTGAACCCGATCGCGCAGGTGCGCACCACCGCGAGCACGATGATGCCGGCGGCCAGGACATGCAGGCCGGAGAAGATCGCGGCAGCCACGGTCCCGATCAGCAGCAAGAGCCGCCGGCCGAAGCGGTCGGCAAGCGTGCTGAGCACGACCACCATGATGCCGCCCAAGGCAAATGTCAGCCCGGTCAGGTAGCCCATCTCGCCGCTCGACAGCGCGAACTCGTCACGCAAGGACGGCAGCGCCATCGACCAGAGGGCAAGCTCGGTCTGTACCGTCACGTAGGCCGCAAAACACGCCAGCCACAAGCGCCGCGGGTAGCCACGGAAATCTTCCATGAGAGAGCTCGGCGTGCGCACGGCCGCTTGCGGCCTGTGCGGAGCTGTCGCGGCGGGCCCGGGTGACGGACGTGAGTCCATGGATCAAGACCGATCAACCGATGATGGTCCGGGTATATCACGCTACGGCGGGACCCGCCGCAACACCTGGCGCCTGGCGTCGGACCATCGGCCCGCGCAGTTGCGCTGCCCCGACCCGCGCGGCTAGCATGCCGACCCGAAGAAGACGATCGTCCGAGGCCTGTATGGCGAACAGTCGCACCCGTGGCCGCACACGTCCCCGGTCAAGGTCCGTTGTCGACGCGGCGTGCCCGTCGCCGACCGCATCGCGGGAAGCAAAGCCGGGCAAGCCGGTCTCTGGCCTCGACCTCGGGCGGTTCATCCCGTGGCTCGCGACATCGATGACACGCTACCTTCATGGCGTCATGACGGAGGCGCTTGCGCCGCTGCGGATCTCGATCGCGGAATGGCGGGTGATGCTTTGCGTCTTCGACGGCGCCAGCTACACGCTCACCGACGTGGTGGGGTTCACCAACCTGAACCAGTCATCGTTGAGTCGGGCGATCGTCCGCATGGAAAAGAAGGGGCTCGTGACCCGCTCGCGGCGCTCGCACGACGCGCGTCTCATGAGCATCGAGGTCACGCCGGCGGGACGCTCCCTGTGTGAGCGCGCCTCGACGATGGTGAGGGAAGCCTGCGACCGGGAACTCAGCGTGCTCACCCAGACCGAGCGGGACACTTTCGTACGCATCGCGCGGAAGCTTCTCGCGGAGCTCCCCCCGCCGAAACGGGCGGCAGGCCTGTCCTACTGAGTCCGACCTACCTCGGCGACAAAAGGCCGTAGAAGGCCCAGGCGTCCCTTTCCAGCGCCGACCAAAGAGCGGGAAGGCTGTGGCCGATCCCGGGGACCTCGACATAGTCGTGCGCGATGCCGAGCGTCGTCAGGTGCTCGTGGAACCTCCGGTTCGCCGGATAGGTCTCGTCGGCCGTGCCGACGACCACGCGCATCCGCGGCAAGGGGACGCCAGCCTCGACCGCCCGCTTCGCCTGCAGCCACGGGCTCTGTTCGCGGAAGTAGGCCATATCGTCGCCATAGACCTCCCGCATCAGCCGTTCCCGCTCCTCGGCGGAAGCGCGCGGCGTGACCCGCAACTCCTCCTGCAACGGCCCGGCCGCCCACATCAAGATCCCGGCGAACAGCTGCGGATACCGCAGCCCGATCCGGGCCGCTCCATAGCCGCCCATGCTGTAGCCTTCGATGATGCGTCCCTCGCGCGACGCCAGAGTGAGATGGCAGGCGTCCACGTGCGGGATCAATTCACCGACGAGCATCGACTCGATCGGCGTGACCCCGTCCTTCGAGTCGACCCACATCCCGGACGGCAAGCCATGCGGGAACACCACGATCGCCGGCGGCATCTCGCCCGAGCGCATCGCCGCCGCGAAGCGTGAGGTGACCCTCGGCAGTCCGTTCACGCCTCCACCGGTCCCGTGCAACCAATAGACGACCGGGTAGCGACGCTGCGTGCCTCCCGCCCCATCCGGTGGCAGCAGGATGTGGTAACTGACCGCCGCCCCGACCGCCGCGCTCTGGAAGAAGCGTCGCTGCAGGCCGGGAACCGCGGCATCCGCCGTGACCCAACGACCCTTCGCGGGGTCTGCCCGATCCGCCGCGGACGGCTCGTCCGCGAAGCGGCAAGACGTGGCAGACAAGGCGTCCGCCATCGACATCCCGACGAGGGCGATCGGCACGACCAAGAGCCTCATGAAAGACGACATCCGATGTACCTCGCTTGCGACTCCGAAGGGCGCTCGTCAATCGTGCCCCGGCGAATTGACCTGTCAACATCCAGAACATATGCTTGTGCAAGTATGATTAGGTGCCTGACGCGACGCGTCAAGGCCGGGAGGCATGGACCGATGCAGAACAAGAACTCCGGTGGCCTGCCAACCCCGTGGACACACTTCGCCTTGTTTTCCACAGAACGGAGGGTCGACCCATGAAGAAATGCGTTTCAGTCGCCGCAGCAGCGGCATTCGTGAGCGCCGCCCTGCTGCCCGCCCAGGTGGGCGCGGCACCCTCGGCCGACCTCGAAGAGGTCGTGGTCACCGCGCGCAAGCGCAACGAACGGCTGCAGGATCTGCCGGTATCTGCCTCAGTGATCTCGGGCGAAGCCCTGCTCGCCGACAACATCCGGAACCTCGAGAGCCTCGCGGCCCTGGTCCCCACGTTCCAGTACGCGGAGTCGGTTTCGGGCAACGACCAAGTGTTCGTCCGCGGCCTCGGCTCGGGCGTGAACTTCGGGTTCGAGAACACCGTGGGCCAGGTCTTCAACGGGTTCTACGTGGGCAGGGCGAGGTTCGGCCGCGCCGCGTTCATGGATGTGGGACAGGTCGAGATCCTCAAGGGTCCGCAAGGCGCGATCGTCGGCAAGAACACGACAGCCGGCGTCATCAACACGACCTGGGCCCGCCCGACGTCGGACTTCAGCGGCTACCTCAGCCCTACCTGGGAATTCGAGGGCGACGAGGGACTGACCCTCCAGGGTGCCGTATCCGGTCCGCTGTCCGATTCCGTCCGCGGCCGCCTCGCGGTCCGCTACGAGGACAAGGACGGCTTCATGTACAACACCGATCTCAAAGAAGACGTCACCCAGATCAAGTCCCCGGCGGTGCGCGGCAGCCTCGAGTGGGACGTCAGCGACTCGGTGACCGCAGCCGCCGTGTACCAATACGCCGAGCAGGAGCGTATCGGCCGGTCCTACGAGACCGCGAACTGCTCCCCTCAATTGCTCGCGCTCTACGCGCCGTTCGGCGAGGACTGCCTGCTCAACTACCGCACCAGCGGCAAGATCGTCCGCGGCACCGAAGAACTGCCTTGGAGCAGCGACACCATCTCTCACTTCGGCGGCATCACGGTCGACTGGCGGACGGGCCTCGGGACGTTCACCTCCATGACGGGTTATGCACGTTTCGAGAGCAATGACTTCACCGGCGCCATGACAGGCGGCCTGCAGGGCAACATCTCGAACTTCCGCGAGACCTACACGCAGTACTCCCAGGAGTTCCGCCTCGTCTCGCCCGAACGGTCGAAGGTCGGCTACCTCGTCGGCCTCTACTACCTGAATGTCCCCGACCAAGACCTCGATTGGGACCTTGACCTCAATGCGCAGGGACCCGCCCCGCTGGCGACCACCCCGCCGGCTGCACGGGTGCGCAGCAACCGTCTGGCCGATCAGCAGACCGAGACCATAGCGGCTTTCGGCGAGCTGACCTGGAACTTCAGCGAGCGCCTGGACCTCACCGCAGGAGTGCGCCACACGATGGAGGACAAGGAGATCCTCAAGCGGCAGTACCAGACGCCGCTGTACACGGAGACACCGACGATCTCGCCGGCGCCGGCGGGCCCTCCGCCCGCGACCAACGTCCACAACGTGCGGGACCGCATCGAGGAGGAGCAGACCAACCTCAACTTCGCCTTGCGGTGGCGGCCCTCCGATGATGTCATGGCTTATGCCTCGTTCGCTTCAGGCTTCAAGGGCGGCGGCTTCGACTATTTCATCGCCGAGCCGCAATCCACGATCCTCAACAACATCCGGTTCGCGCCGGAAAAGGTCGAGGCCGTCGAGGTGGGCGCCAAGGTCGCCTTCCCGGAGCAACGGCTCCGGCTTAATGCGGCCGTCTTCCAGAGCCGCTTCAAGGACCTCCAAGTGACGTCGCTCACCACCGATTCGACTTCGGGGCTGTTGGCGTTCCGGACCTCGAACGCGGCGCGAGCGGAATCCTCGGGCGTCGAACTCGACACGCTCTGGCGCGCCACGGACAGCCTCACCCTGTCGTTCTCGGCCGCCTATCTGGACGCGACGTATTCCTCGTTCCCGAACGCGCCCTGCTGGGAAGGCCAGACTGCCGCGCAGGGATGCACGACCTCCCCGGGGCAACCGGCTCGGCAGAACCTCAAGGGCGTACCGCTGCAGTACTCGCCGCAGTGGAAGGGCGCGCTGGAAGCCCGCTACGACGCGCCCGTCAGCGACGGGCTGCGATTGCAGTTGCTCGCCCGGGCCTACTATTCCGACGAGTACTCGATGCAGCTTGACAACGATCCCGTCCACTACCAGTCCGCCTACACGAAGGTCGATGCGACCATCGCCGTCGCGAGCCGCGACGGGCGGTGGCGAGCCGCGCTGGTCGGGCGCAACCTGACGGACAAGGCGACATCGACCTTCGCGAACGACGCGGGCAGCGGCTCCGACTTCTTCTTCCTCGAGCCGCCGCGGTCGTTGGCCCTCCAGTTCACCTGGAACTTCCCGGGGAGTGGGCGTTGAGCGGAGCCCGCCGGAGCGCTGACGGTCGCGGGTCGACGGCGCCGCTCCGCGCGGCGGGGCGAACGTGAGCTCCGGACAGGCTTCCGGCCTTTCGCGCGTCCTGACCCGCAAGGACGTGCTCGCGCTGGCTTTCGGCGCGATGATCGGCTGGGGCTGGGTGATCCTCTCCGGAGACTGGATCGAGCGCGCCGGCAGCCTCGGCGCGATGCTGGCCTTCATCATCGCCGGCGGTGTCATGCTGGTCGTGGCGCTGCTCTATGCGGAACTTGCGGCCGCGATGCCGCAGGTCGGCGGCGAACATGCGTGGAGCCTCCGCGCCCTGGGGCGCGGAGGCTCGTTCGCGTGCACCTGGGCGATCGTGTTCGTCTATGTCTCGATATGCTGCTTCGAGGCCGTCGCGCTCGCGTTCGCCATCGAGTACCTGCAGATCGACCTCAAGCATGTCTATCTATGGACGATCGCAGGCTACGACGTGCACCTCGGCTGGGCGTCGGTCGGCATCGTGACCACCGTCATCCTGACCGCGGTGAACATCGTGGGCGTCAAGATGTCGGCCGTCGTGCAGGTGGTGATCACGGCCATGATCCTCGCCAGTGGCCTCGTGCTGGTGACCGGTGCGGGCATCGACGGCTCCGTCGAGCGCATGGATCCGTGGTTCGCCGCTGGCATCGCGGGCGTCGTCACCGTCGTCACCATGGTGCCGTTCTTCTTCGTCGGTTTCGACGTCATCCCGCAGATCGCCGAGGAGGTCGACCTGCCGGCGCGCGAACTCGGCACGCTGACCGTGCTGTCGGTCGGAATGGCCATCATCTGGTATTGCATGGTGATCGTCGGGGTATCGCTGCTCGCCGACGGCGCCCTGCTCGAGAGCTCCAAGGTCGCGACCGCGGATGCGGTCGCGAGCTCGCTGGGCGACACCGGAGCGATGATCATCATCATCGGTGGCCTGGCGGGCATCGTGACCAGCTGGAACGCCTTCATCATCGGCGGCAGCCGCGCCATCTTCGCGATGGCCCAGAGCGGCATGCTGCCGCGTTTCCTTGCGCATCTGCATCCGCGCTACCGGACCCCGGACGGGGCGATCCTGCTGATCGGTGCGGTGACCTGCCTCGCCCCGCTGCTCGGCTACAAGGCCCTGACGTGGCTGGTCAACGCCGGCAGTTTCGGCGCGGTGATCGCGTACGCGTTGGTGGCGGTGTCCTATCTTCGCTTGCGCCGCAACGAGCCTGCGCTCCCGCGGCCGTTCAGGCTGCGACACGGCCAAGCCTTGGGTTCGCTCGGCATGCTCTGCTGCCTCGGTCTCGGGCTGCTCTACCTCCCGGGCTCGCCCTCGGCCCTCACCGCAACGGAGTGGAGCATAGTGCTCGGCTGGACCGCCTGCGGTGGCCTGCTTTATCTGGTCCGTCGAGCGGCCTGACCTGCCGGTCGGGAGCCCTGCAACACCCGGACTGTGCTCATGAAGTCGAGGTACAAAGAAATGCCGGAACGGGACGCGACGAGCATGGCGGATGCCGGTGACAGGACCGGAAGAAGCGCCACGCGTCGTGATGCCCTGCAGGCCCTTGCCGCAGGCGGCGTGGCCCTTGCCGCGTTGGGTGCACCAGCCGCTGTCGCGGGCGACAGCGCCACCGACAAGGCCAAGGGCGCGCGGGCGGCCGCCGACGCCTACTTCGCCGATCGCATGGCGAGCGAACGCATCCCTGGCCTCGCGGTCGCGGTGTTGCGCAAGTCCGGGGTGATATGGTCGCGGGGCTACGGCTGGGCCGACATGGCGCGCCGCATCGCGATGACGCCGGAGACGATCCAGAACATAGGGTCGGTGTCGAAGACCTTCACCGCAACGGCAGTGATGCAATTGCTCGATGCAGGCCGGCTTGGGCTGGACGACGACGTGAACCTGCACCTCGGTTTCAAGGTCGTCCATCCTGAACACGGCGCGCAGCCGGTCACCGTCCGGCACCTGCTCTCCCACCGGTCAGCGATCGCCGATGGGCCGGCCTACGCGAACGCCTATGTCTGCGGCGACCCGGAAATGTCGCTTGAGGACTGGCTTCGCGCATACCTGTCGCCGGGCGGGCGTTTCTACGATGCGTCGCGGAACTTCCACCCCTGGGCGCCCGGGGGCAAGTTCTCCTACGCGAACGTCCCGTATGGCCTGCTTGCGCTGATCGTGGAGCGCTTGTCGGGCATCCCGTTCGCGGACTACTGCCGCGAGCGGATCTTCGAGCCGCTCGGCATGCGCGAGACCTCCTGGTATCTGCGCGACATCGACCTCTCCCGCCACGCCATCCCGTACAGCTGGGTCAGCGGCGGCGAGGTCCGCGGGCCGTCATGGGGCGGATTGCCGCCCGCCGTGATCGGCGATCCCGCGGCCGCCAGCCGTGTCGACGGCGACTACGCGGTCAACTGCCTGTACAACCATCCGAACTTCCCCGATGGTTTCCTGCGCAGCAGCGTGAACCAGCTCGCGAGATACGCCCAGGCCTACCTTGCAGCGGCGGGCGGCGACAGCCGGCCCTTGCTGCAGGCCTCGACGATACGGCAGATGTTCCGCGTCGAGACAGGCGACGATACCCGGGCGATGGGTCTCTGCTGGAACGCGCACTATCGCGCGGGCAAGCCCCTGCTCTGGGGCCACGGCGGCAGCGACCCGGGCATCAACGCGAACCTGAGACTGCGGTTCGAGGACGGCATCGCGGCGGTCGTCCTGATGAACACCAACGTCGGCCGTCCGGCCCTTCCGGCGCCGCTGGAGTTCGCCGATTATCTGGTCGAGCACAGTATCGCATTGCTGTGACCCGAGGTCGGGCTGCCGATGTCCCTCACCACGCGCGCTCGAAGATCAGGCCGATGATCGGGAACGCCTCGCCCTCGTCGGCGATGTTGACGCCGCGCCGCGGGTCGAATTCGTTGGCACCGCCGCCCTCAGGTCCGCCGTAGACATTGATGATGTCCACGAACATCACGAGGTCGACCGGGCCGATCGGGCGCCGGTAGTCCACGCGGATGTTGAGGGAGTGGTAGTCATCGCCCCGCAGTGCGTTGCGCCGCGTGAGTTCCTTCGAGTAGCGCAAGGGCCGGCCCGGCCCCAACACGTCGCGGTTGATCACGAAATCGTCGCTCGGCCGTGCCGTCGCCCATTTCCAGCGCGCCCCGACCTTCCAACGCTCGTCGATCTCCCAGCTGCCGCCGACCGAGAAGAAATGCTCGCGGTTGAAATCCGCGTCGTACTTGCCGAGACCGTCGTTGTCGTCGAGCCGCGCCTGGTTGAAGGCATAGACGACGTTGCCGAACCAACCATCCGCGAAGCGCCGCGAGAGCACCATGTCCACGCCGAGGTTGGTGCCCTCGCCGTCGTTGGTGGCCCGGCCGCTGGTGCGACCCTCCTCGACGATCAGGTTGTCGAGACGCTGGTAATAGGGTTCGACGAGCAGCGACCAGGTGTCGCCGAAGTCCCGTTCCAGACCGATGCTCAGATGCGTGATGCGCTCGTTCTCGATGTCGAAGTTGTCGGGGCTCGCGGAGCGCACCAGCAGCCGCGGCGATTGGTGGAAGATGCCGGCGGTCGCCGAGAGGCGCAGGTCGGTCTGCGGCCGCCAGTTCAGGGCGAACCGGGGCGAGAGCAAGGATTCGCCCGAGAAACCATCGCGGTCGTAGCGCAGCCCCGCCCGCAGGTCCCATGCACCGCGCTCCACCACCTGCTCGCCATAGGCGGCGAAGTTGGTCTCGCTGGCGGAATACACCGAATCGATGGCCGCCGGGGTCAGCGTGATGTACCGCCGGCCGGGCGGGCGCGGGTCGGTGCTGCGGTACACGAAGCGGTCGAAGTCCTCGCGCAGGCGGACCGAGTAGTCGACATCCGTCTGCCAGACGTGCAGCCCGACCGAAGCCTGACCGTAGCGGTTGCGCACGGCATAGTCGCTGCGCCAGCCGATCTCGGTCTCCTTCTCGGTGACCGTGAGCAAGCGCTCGCGGACAGGGATGCCGGCGGCGGGCGTACCCGGCGGCACGAGATCCGGATAGGCCTCGCCCTCGGCGCTGGTCTTGTCGTTCGCCCGGACATAGACCCGGTCGGTCCATTCGCCGGTCTCGCCGACAAGGCGCCGCCAGGTCAGGCCAACGAGGTAGAGGTCCTGTTCGGCCTCGATCAGCGAGACATCCTCGAAATCGGGCGAAGCCAGCACGTTGTCGATGTCGCGCGTGTACTTCTCGGGCGCGAAGATGCCGAGGAACTCGATAGAACCCCCGTCATCGAGCTTCGTGACGGTCTTCAGCACGATGTCCGTGAGTTCCGGTTGGCCGATGTCTTTCTCGTCGATCTGGTCGAACACGCGGCCGAAGTCGAAGCTGCGGGCCGTGAAGAACATCGTCGTGTCGTCGCGGACCCCGCTCGGCCCCTCGTAGCCGACCTCGAAGCCGGCGATGTCGACCCGGAGGCTCGCGCTCGGCGTCGGGGCGCCACCAGCGACATCGAGCTTCAGCAGCGAACCGGAGCGGCCGCCATACGCCGCGCTCCAGCCGCCCGGCGAGAACTCCGCGCCCGCGATCGAGTTCGGCGCGAAGATCGAGAACCGTCCGCCACCGCCGATGTCCTCCTCCTCGCCCAGGGTCTGGTCGAAGTGGACCACGCGATCGAAGGGGAACCCGTCGATGTAGATCAGGTTGTCCCGCGGCCCGCGACCGCGCACCGAGAAGTTGGCGAAATCACCGGTGGACACCAACCCCGGCATGCCGTCGAGGGCGCGCATGGCATCGCTGCCGGCACCGACGGCGCTGCGCAGCTCCTCGCGGTCGAAGAACGAGGCGCTGGCCGAGCCGTTGAGGTCGGCCTCGCGGCCACGCGCCCGGGCGCGGACGATGACCTCCTCGAGCGCGGCCGCGTCAGGCGCCGACCCCGCGAGGCTTCGCATCTCGAGGCGCAACGGCGTGACCTTGCGGCGGACGATGCGCACGCTCGGTTCGGTGGCCTCCACCAGACCCGACCGGGTGGCGGTGACGGCATAGAGCCCCTCCGCCAAGGCACCGA
>Ga0209985_10000686_pt1 | contig 35993 bp, 37 predicted proteins | sample NOAtaG_FD_187305 | JGI IMG/M metagenome (GOLD analysis project Ga0209985, IMG submission 187305) | Freshwater lake microbial communities from Lake Erie, under a cyanobacterial bloom - NOAA_Erie_Diel6S_1000h metaG (SPAdes) (version 2) | ecosystem: Environmental > Aquatic > Freshwater > Lake ...
TTGGATGTGGATCTACAACAATGAGCGCCCGCACAGTTCACTGGGCTCAACAGGATGAAAGTTCATCGTGGAATTCTTTAATTTTGGATGCTACTAAGTAAGGGGAGCTTTCAAGATAAACAAAACGAATGTCAAAAAAAATCGGTTGGGGCATACTCGGCTGCGGCAAGATTGCCAAGAAAATGGCTACTGACTTGCGTTTGGTGGCGGATGCTGACTTACGTTTTGTAGCCGCACGCCAACCGCAGCATGCCGTTGCATTCGCACGCGAGTTTAATGTGCCCAATGCGGGGGATTACTTTGACCTCGTCAGGAGGCCCGATGTTGACGTCATCTACGTAGCGACACCCCACGGCCTGCATGACGAACATGTCAGGCTTTGCCTGGAGAACGGCAAGGCTGTGTTGTGCGAAAAAGCATTTACGATCAATGCGCGTCAGGCCCAGGAGCTCATAGCGCTGGCCAAAACGCGAGGCTTATTTTTGATGGAGGCCTTTTGGACCCGGTTTTTGCCTCACTATGAGAAAGCGCGCGAGGTAATCACCACGCTGGGCAATATCCGGTATGTTCAGGCCGAGTTTGGGTTCAAGCCAACACCGCCCGTTGCCGATCGCATATACAATCCCGCATTGGGTGGAGGCTCGCTCCTGGATATTGGTGTTTATCCCGTTTTTCTCGCCCTCGATGTGCTGGGTAAGCCCGATGAGATTGCCGCGGTTATGAGTCCGGCAACCACGGGAGTGGATGAACAATGTGCCATTCGTTTCCAATATGCGAACGGTGCCCTTGCTCAGTTATTCTCTTCATTCTCGGTCAATCTCGCTACGGGTGCCGATATTGCCGGAACCCGGGGTCGCCTCCGGCTAACCCACCGCTTCCACGGACCAACGGCCCAATTGGAATACTACCCCGGCCCGGTTGACACCCGACAACTCATTGAAACCGAACGAGCCAAAGGCAACGGCTATGAATACGAGGCCCGGCACGTCACAAAATGCCTCCAACAAGGGCTCACCGAAAGTCCGGTGCGCCCGCTGCGCGATACCTTATTGCTGATGGAAACACTCGATGCGATCCGGAAGCAAATGGGTTTGGTTTATCCGGCCGATTGTATTTGACTATTTGCTCACACGCTCTAATCCTTCCTTGGCATCTTTCATATCGGGTTGCAGTTTAAGTGCTGCCTGATAATACTTTTTGGCCTCCGCCTTATTCCCTCTTTTCTCATATATATTTCCCAGGCGCATGTTTGCGCCCGCATGCGAGGGTTCATTGGGTTTGGGTGTGTAGGCCAGATACTTTTTCAGATTCTGCTCACCGGCATCCAGGCGATGGCCGCTTACGGCAGCCGTGCGGCCATAAAGATAAATCATCGACATGTCGTTGGGATTATTTTTCAGCCAATCGTCCAACAATGCAAACGCCTTGTCGTGCTGTTGCTGATTGGCATAGTAAGTGGCCAACACCGACATGTATGCCGGATCTGCCTTCATCATGGTCTGGTATTCCTTTTCCGCTTCGGCTGTCTTTTTATCGCGTGCGTAAATGTTGCCCAACTGCCGGTGACCTTCGGCTGGCTTTATCTTCACCAGTTGATTCGCCACTTCCACCGCCTTCTCTGTGCTGCCTCCCATAAATCCGGGTGCCTGCAGGTAATATTGGATCAGAGATAACCGCGGGTCAATCGCCTTGGGATCAAGGGCCACCGCCTGCTCCCAGGCTTTTTTCATTTTGGGCGCAAGCATACCCTGCCTCACCATGTTGGCATTCTGCGCGATGGTTCCGTAGGTATCTCCCAGCCAGGTGAAATACTCGGGGGATTTTGGGTTCGCCTCCGTTGCCTCTTCAAAATAATCGGCCGCATCATCATATTCCCTTTGGTCGTAGGCAACACGACCGAGCCAATAACGCGCTTCGGCATATTCCTTGCGGTCGTCATCTACGCCCTTCAGCAAGGTGGTGGCTTCAGCATATTTTTTCGCATCGTAAAGCCCTTTGGCTTTTTCGATGACCGATTGACCGGAGGCGAAAGCCGAAATCAACACGAGGAAAATTATCCGCATAGTGCTTAACATATGTATAAAGACTACAAAATGCGACAAAAGGTTGCCCGCCTTGTGGTAATAAAAAAGAAAACTATGAAATTGGTTTTAGATCATAAATTTTCCTGATGCTGGCGAACTCTTCCTCCATATTCATGTTCAAATCGTTGATGCGACCGGTGCGCACATCAAAAATCCAACCGTGTACCTTGGGAAAACCGGTTTTGTACCACGAGCGCTGCACGTGATCAATCTTCACCAGGTTAATGCATTGTTCGCGTACGTTCAATTCCACCAGCTTGTCAAAACGCTCTCTGGAATCCTTGATGGCATCCAGATCGTGTTGATGAAAACGATACACATCACGCAATGTTTGTAGCCAGCTGTTCAGTTGGCCCATGTCACTCGGGTTAAGCGCAGCCTTCACCCCGCCACACTCGTAATGACCGCAGATGATGATATGCTTTACTTTCAGATACTCCACGGCATATTGCACCACTGCATTGATATTGCTGTCGGTGCTCACCACCAAATTGGCAATGTTCCGGTGAATAAAAACCTCACCCGGTTGCAACCCCATCAGATCCTCGGCCGTCACCCGGCTGTCGGAACATCCGATGTATAAGTATTCGGGCTGTTGACCTGCGGCTAGCTTCTTGAAGTAATCAGGATCACCGGTGGTTTTCTCAGCAATCCAACGCTTGTTGTTTTCAAAAATACGATGAAACATAAAATTGATTGTTGTATCCGGGTTTCAGGTTTGACAAGGGCTGGAACCGGTGTGAAATTTAATAACGGCAAAGGTCAATTTCGAGTAATGTTTAACGTCTGCCCGTAAACATTCCGGTTTGTAACGAGGGGACTTTACGCAGGGTCAGCCAATGGCCGCGTTTCCATTAACGGCACGCGCACTTTGAGAAACGGTAGCTTTGGCACTGTACATAAAGACACTCGCAATGACCCAAACTTGATAATAACTCCTTTACATCATCTTAACTCAAAAGCGTTAGCTTCGTAATTATAATCAATCCCCATGAAAAACGTTACGCTGTTTGCGATTTTATCCCTTCTGATAGTATCCTGCCAAAAACCTGCCCCGCTGCCGAAATGGAATGATCCGCTGGCCGCAGGCTTTTCACCAACCCGGAAGCCATTTTATCATGGCGTGGCTTCCGGTGACCCCCTGACCGACCGGGTGATCATTTGGACGCGGGTAACTCCGGACGACTCGGTAGCGCGCATCGCGGTAACCTGGGAAGTAGCAAAAGATGACCAATTTGGCTCTGTAGTAAAGTACGATACGCTGAGCACAACCCCTGCCCGCGATTATACCGTGAAAGTTGACGTCACTGGTCTTGAACCGGGTCAATTCTATTACTACCGCTTCAAAGCCTTGAATGCTACCTCCCCGGTGGGCAGAACCAAAACGCTTCCTACCGCAGCGGATAGCGTAAAACTGGCGGTGGTCAGTTGCAGCAATTGGGAGTTCGGTTACTTCAACGCCTACGATCGCATTGCCGAAAAAGAAGTGGATGCCGTGCTACACCTGGGCGATTACATCTATGAGTACGGTATTGGTAAGTATGGCGACACCACCATCGGTCGCCTGCACGTGCCGGCCCACGAAATTGTAAGCCTGAACGACTACCGAAGCCGTCATTCGCAATACCGTTTGGATGAAGGATCCATTCAGATGGGCACCCGACACCCGATGATCGCCATTTGGGATGACCACGAAGTAGCCAACAACAGTTACGTGACCGGTGCGCAAAATCACCAGCCCGACAAAGAAGGGGATTACGAAAAACGCAAGGCTGCAGCCCGCCAGGCCTACTACGAGTGGCTGCCGATTCGCGAGGGCGGAAAGCACTACCGCAGCTTCTCTTTCGGCCCGCTGGCCGATTTGTGGATGCTGGATGAACGGCTCGAAGGACGCACCGTACAACCCGAAAGCATGACTGATCCGGCCTACCTGAGCGATGAAGCTTCGATGCTCGGCTCTGAACAACTTGCCTGGTTGGAGAACGGGCTGCAAAATTCGAAGGCTGCCTGGAAGGTGATCGGTAACCAGGTGATTTTCTCGGACGTGGAGCTTTCGGCTGTCTATCCGCGCATGCCCCGCAACCTCGACAGCTGGGATGGTTACCCAAAGGAAAAGCAGAAACTCAAGTCATTTATTCTCGATAACAAAATGAAAGACATCATCTTTCTGGCAGGCGATACCCACTCTTCGTGGGCGATTGAAGTGGCTACCGATGTTAAGAAAACCTATAACCCCAAAACTTCGGCCGGTGCCTTTGCCGTAGAATTCGGTACCACCAGTGTTTCCTCGGGTAACAGTGATGAGGGCACTTCAGCCGACACGGTGAGGATGATGGAGGCAGCCTTGCTGAAATCAAACCCACATATTAAATATCTGAATGCCCGCGATCATGGATATCTGCTGTTGACACTCCGACCGGAACAGGCAAAAGCCGAATGGTACTTTGTAAGCACACTGCGCACACGAGCTAGTGGTGAGCAATTGGCGCGCGCTTTTTCCGTAGCGCGCGGACAGGTTGCCTTAAGGTAGACTTTGGCGCTGCCGCAGTAAAGTTGTACCTTACTTGCATGAAAGGCTTGCTGGTGGCTGTCCTGATGGGCTTAGCGTACACTTGTGGCGCTCAGGTGATTGGCACCGTGTTCCCCGACATGCCCACCGAAACGGTTGATGACAAAAAAGTTTCTCTGCCGGGCGATACCAAAGGAAAATACACGTTGCTGGGGCTCGCGTATTCGAAAAAAGCGGAAGATGAATTGAACACCTGGTTCAATCCGGTATTTAACAAGTTTATCAAAAAAGCGGGCGGCCTGATGGAGGGCATGGGATACGATGTGAACGTATATTTCGTGCCGATGTTTACGGGTGTCAATGCGGCCGCCACCGGCACCGTCAAACGCAAGGCGTTGAAAAACACCGACCCGCAGTTGCTTCCCTATATCTTGTTTTATAAAGGTGAGTTGAAATCCTACAAAGAGGCCCTTGATTTCGAAAAACGAGATACACCCTACTTTTTTGTGTTGGATGAAAACGGAGTAATTCGGTTTGCCACCTCGGGTGCCTTTAGCGAAGATAAACTCGACCAGGTTGAAGAAGCTATAGATCAATAAAATGATGAACGAATCGCAACCCCGCCCCACTCCGTTTGTTGCCCAGCTCGAGCGTATGTATCCCCTTGTTGAAATGGTTTGCGTGGCTACTTTTTTAATAACGCTTTTTAGACAGCCTTCGTGGCGCAATGACGCCATCACCGCTTCGCTCACCGCACTCGCGGCTGTGTTTTTCCTTCGCGCCTTTTCACCTCCCAAGAAAAAGCCAGAAGAAACGGACACTCGCGCCCAGCTCCTTCTGCCCAAATTGTTGGGCATTGGTAGTTCGGTGTGCCTCATCGGCTTTCTGTTTTATCTTCTTCACCTCGAGGGCGCGGACCAAATGTTACTCATCGGCACGGGAACGCTGGCGGGCTGTCTGGTCGGCAGCATAATGGCGGCTGTTAAGTCATCAACGGCACTCGAGACACTTCTCCCCTTGATTTTGCGTGGAGCAGCAGTGGCTGTACTGGGCGTTTACGGGTTGTACCGGCTCGGCTTCTTCAATTAGTCCGCCATGAGCGCCCTGATTTTGTTTGTACTGGCGCTTGCACCGGACTCTTTGGCAACTGGCCTATGAGCCTTTAATAATCCCTCGGATTGCCAGAGTTTGAGCAACTGTCCGGCTACCAGCAGACTGAAAAATTCTTCTGAACCAAGGCCGTTGACGATCAATTGCATCCTGCCCTCGTTTTTCTTCATCATTTTTTCAAGCGAAAATACCTAGACCATCCCGAAAACGCTTATTGATTTTCAAACGATCCTAAAAGAAAGGCACCCCGAACGGGCAATAAAAAAAGTCCCGTGCCATGCGCAGGACTTTTTGATCCTAATCCGAGAGCTTGATCAGAAGGAGATGGCTCCCTGAATCACGAATCCGTTAAACTTACCCCCGGCCAGAATGCTGCTGTCATCAAATCCGGTTGAAGAGGTTGACTTGTTTTTCCAAAGACCCGGGAAGTCGGTGTAGTTCTGCATCACATATTCTGCCTTGAACAGGACTGAGGGAGTGATGAACCAGCCGGCACCAAACGCAGTGCGGTCAATCGATACATCAAAACGATCGCCCTGAAATACATAGGATGGGTTGGTTGCCTGACCCAAGGCGATGGTAGCATCAACTTTGTTATACTTGCCACCAACATAGAATTGCTCCTGGCCGCCAAAGCGATAGAGTAAATCGATGGCTATCTGGGTGGCTTTACGTCTATTCTGTTTTGGCAAAGCAGGGCCTGTGTTAGGAATGATCTCGCCATTCTCAACCGGTGTGCTGCCATTGGCTACTTCATACGTTCCAAACAATTCAAAGCCTTTGAACTTTACGAAGGGGTTGAACATGAAGGCCGTTAGGTTATCCGTGAGGCCGGGGTTAAAACGGCCGGATGTAAAGTTACCCGTAACTGTGGCGGCTGTGTTATCCATCACAAACTGGTAGTTGGAGCCGGTACGGTCGCCACCATAAATGGTGTTGCGCACGGAAGATTTGGTTGTCAGAATAGAGCCGCTCAGGCGCAAGCGAAGATCCTCGTTGATCTGCTTGTCGAAAGCTGCTTTTCCATAGAGGTTCGGGCTGCGGTCGTTAGGTTTGGTTACGTTACCCTGAATCTCACCATCGGTGTATCCGAACATCAACAAGATTCCGTTTTTCTGCCAGTACAATTCACCACCAATTTCTGTACTAAAGGCATCCATAATGTTGTTTTCTACAAACGGGTTCTGCAAGGTGTGGCCACCATCGGATCTGCGGAAGTGTGCGTCACCGTAGTTCACCTCCATGTGGCCTACCTTCAAGGTCAGGTTTTTCCACAGGTTGTTCATGAACTCGCTGTTCATAAAGCCCACTTTGTCAATTTGTAGATAACCACCTTTTACCCAAAATTCATTGTGGTGGTGGCTGGACATGTAACTGATCAGGTTCAACTTAACGCCATCGGCCAGCTGCACATCAAAATTCAGGTTGGCTTGTGCCAGCGGGAATCCAGCGGCCATTTCGTACAGTTGGTTGGAATTGGTCAGATACCGCGGTGCTCCGGTTGTAGGAGTATAAATGACGCCTCCGTACACATTCGGGTTATCAACAAATGTACCGGTAATAGGCGTTTGCGTTGCATCCGTGCGGTTGTAAAAAACAAATGAGCCAGGGGCTGCTTCAATATAGGTACTTAAACCATCGACAACAATCGCCCGCGCTTTACTGTTTTTATGCGTGAAGTTTTGGAACCCTTGAGTAAAGCCGGCACCGATTCTGAATTTGAATCCGGTAAAGCCTACGGTATCTTCCTTGGTGGTTTCGAACACATTTATTCCTTTTTGATTGTACGGGCGGAAATATTGGATCGGGGCCTGCTGGGCCATCACCACTCCCGTGAGAACTATCAATACCCCTAGTAGGGATAGTTTTCGTAGTCCTTGAGTTTTCATAAAAGTAAGGATTGGGATTTGCATAGAGTTAAGTTGTTTATTTAATAGGGGTTAAGGTTAAATCAAAATTGACGGTGACTTCTTCACCCACCTTGATGGTGCCCATCATGGCCGTGGGGGGCGTCATTTTGAAGTCTTTCATATTGATCTTGTAGGATCCTGTAATTTTTACATCGCCATTCGGCAGTACTTTGGCAGTCGTTGGCAGATCAATGACTCTTGAGGTTCCGGCCATCGTCAATTGCCCTGTGGCTTTGATGTTCGGATCGCTTACCGTAGCCGATGCCAGCTTATACATGATGGTTGGGTTCTTCTCGTAGTCAAAAGCTTCATAGGTCTTGTTGTCCATAATCTTGCCTTTGGTGCTCTTGATATCGTCCACCTTCAGGCTGAACTCGGCTGCGTCAATGCGCTCCACCCGGTTATTGTTTACCAGCAGTGAGCCCTTCCAGGTGCAGGCCTGCACTTCCGAAGTCCAGTCGTGGAGGGTGGATGTTCCCGTTACGGTGACTTTTTTCTCTTTGAGTGTGAAAGGTGTCTGGGCGAGGGTGCTGATCGAAAATGTCAGCAGAAAAGTTAAAAACAGGATTCGATAAGCCATATCGCTCGGGGGTTGGGTTTTGATTGATTGACGGGCGAAAGGTAGAGACAGACACCACGAGGCAGGCATGAGTCTCATCAGCCTGAAACATGATTTTTGACAGTTTTACAAATCTTGATTATCAGCGACTTAGCTTTTAGGTCATATTGATTTGCTTGCATATCGCGGGCTGTAGGCGGAAATTCGCTCATTCCGTCTCTATGGCCCACTGCCAGGCAGCCCGAGGTAAAACCCTCACTCGCGGTAAGAATTCGACCCTAAATTCTTTTTTGTGAGGTAACCCCAGACACATTCGGGATGTTGATAATATAGAAGCCCTCGCGCCCGGTGGGCTCTCATACAGGATGCCAAGGGAATGAAATCGTTGCCCACTTGATACCCTAACGCAGCCTTACCGAGTGTATCAACATTTGAACCGACATTTTGTACCTTCGAGGTCTCAAGCCAAACACGCATGAAAACCCTACGCCTTGGATGTCTATTGGTCATGATAACCGTAATCAGCGGCCATGCACAGCTACCCGGCCTTAATCGTCTAAAAAACAGAGCGGCCGGAAGTGCTGAGCAAAAAGCCGGTGACGAAATCGACAAGCTCTTTGGTGGAAAGAAAAAAAGTAACGACCCGAACAATCCGAACGGAGGCACGGGTGCTAATCCCAACGCGGGCAGCCCGGGAAGCGGTGGCACCAATAACCCGGGCAACAACTCGGGCGGTGGCCTTATTTCCACTCCTCCGGGTGTACTTCAGAATCTGACCGATGCCGATGCGGCCTACAAACGCAACGCCTGGGGCGAGGCACGTTACGCGGTGCAGCAAGCCATGCTGGGCGTTGAGCTGGAAATCGGCAACAAGATTTTAAACTCACTACCCGAAAATGTGGGAACGCTCAAACGCGATGCCTCAGCTGATCAGGTGGCGAGCATGGGATTTGGTTGGGCCGGCCTCACCATCCACCGCGAGTGGAACGGAGGCAAGGACCAGGAACTGCGGGTGACCGTAGCAAACAACTCTGCGTGGATGTCAGCTGTCAATGTGTACCTGTCGTCTGGTGGTTATGCGCAGCAGACGGGCGGACAGCAAAACTGGAAGCAAACGAAAATCAAAGGGTATCGGGCGATTATTGAATACGATCAAAGCTCCGGCTACAAACTCAGCGTGCCGCTGGGGCAGTCGTCTCTCATTGTTTATGAGGGAGTAAATTTTTCCACCGAGCCTGATTTCATGACGGCCTGCAACGCCATCGACATTGAAGGAATTAAAAAACAACTGGGGGAACAGTAAAGTGAAAACCATCATGAAAAAAATATTTTTTCCCGTTCTGGTCATGCTCAGTGGCATGGCTTATGCCCAGGATTTTGGCAAGAATATGACTACCGCCCGGTCATCTTATTCCTCGGGGAACCTGGAAGATGCCCGGTTTGCCATGGAACAAATGCTTCGCGATCTCGATCTGGCCATTGGCAAGGAAATTCTGAAGCTATTGCCCTTGAAAGCCGGCACGCTGGCGGCTAATGAAAAGGCTGACCAGGTCAGCGGAGGTTCGGCCGGGGGCCTTGGACTAATGGTTCACCGCGAGTATGGCGTGGCCCCGAAAACGGCCAACATTGAAATCATCAACAACTCACCGTTGATCAATTCGATTCAATCGATCTTAACTATGCCGGTGATTGGCGGCATGGTGCGCGATGAAAATCAGAAAGTGGTAAAAGTACAGGGGTACAAGTCGCTGCTCAACCGCACGCTGCGCGAAGACGGCAAGACCGACTACGAATTGCAAGTGCCCATGAACAATACAATGCTCACGGTGCGCATGACGGAGACTTCCGAAGGCGACATTACCTCTTTTGCAAATACACTGCCATTGGCCAAAATTGTCCAGTTGGCGCAGTAAAAAGTCGATTGAATCAGCAAAAGAAACCCGGTCTTTCACCGGGTTTTTTTTACTCACGTCTTGAGCTTTTAGCCACGCGCACCCTGCAGGGTCCGTACCACAGCCAAAAACCGGTGATGGATAGCACCAGCAAACCAGCACCCAAATATGTGGTGTACATCAGTTTAAAACCATCGCCAATCAGCGAGCCATCGTGCACATGCTCAATCCAGTCGGCATGGCGCTTGGCCACTGACAACGCGCGGCCGGTTAGACCATCCACCTGCACCTCCCAGTAGTTGCTGTAAATCACCTTCACAATTCCTTTGTCGATGCGGGCATCTAGCCGGTCGAGTGATGCCCGGGGTGCATGAACGGAATCCATTGCCCGGTCAGCGCTTCGGATAATGGCTTCGAAACTCTTCCATTGGTCAGCCGAGGCGGATGTTCCGGCCTGCATGGGAGGCTGAAGGGTGTCAACGTTCTTCTTCCATCCCAGCAAAACACCGGTGGCAGCGGTGAAAAACAAAAACAACGCAACACTGATTCCAATCCAGCGATGCCAGGAGCGAAACTGACGCAGACTTACAACAAGGGTGTGGAGTTTCATAGGTTAATGTTAAATGCGCGCACGTAAGGAAATAATCACATTTCTGCCGGGCGCAGTAATGCCGGAGGAATACGGTCGGTAACGAATATCAAAAATGTTCTCAAGCCCGATGTCAACGGTGAGGTACTTCACGGGCGTGTAGCTGCCTTTAAAATTCCAGGTGGTCCAGGATGGCGCGTACGGACGGCCATCAGCATCTTTTGCATACAGATGGCTGTCGGCTCGTTCGGTCAGGGCCAGATTCTCTGCCCGGATTGCCCCATTGTAAGTAACGTAAGCCATGGCTGTCCATTTCGTGTTTTGATAACGGATTTGGGTGGAGCCAAACGTAGGAGGAACATGCGTGGGTGAGAAGGACTCGCCTGAAGCCAGATCGCGCTCGCGACCAACCTGAATATTGATCGAAGACTGCAGTTGCCAATGTCTCCAAAAATCATACCGCAGCGCAAACTGGCCGCCCAGCACGGTTATCTGATTTGTGTTTTGCAGCGCCAGCACCTGGCTCTGCGTTCCATCGTAGTCGATGCTGTCCTGCCCATTGAATTGAAAGGGGCCGCGAACAATGGCATCATCAAGCAACGTGTAATACCCGGCAAAATCAATAAACAGATCCTTTGCTACCTTGCCAGTATACCCTAACTCCGCACTGTAGGCTTTCTCCGGAGTCAGGGTGGGATTGGGCACCACCACCGCACCGGGCTGCGAATCAAATACCTTTCCGATATCGTCTACATTGGGTGCGCGAAACCCGGTTGACAGGTTGTAGTACAACTTGAAATCATTTGCCAATAACACCGCTGCGCCAAGGCTGCCATTGATTGCGCTGTTTCGCAGTGTGGCTTCCGTAAACTCAAAATCAAAAAAAGTTGTATCGAATGGCGCATACGTATACACATTCGTGTAACGTGCACTGGCATTCCACGTCAAGCGGTCGGTGGCGTTGTAGCGCATGCTGACATAGGCCGCTGCCGATCGCCATTTGGAACCGTTGGGACAACGAGTTGAAACAGGTGAAAGGGTTCCGGTTACAATATCTCTGCGTTGTGCTGTTGATTCAACCTGATTTGTCACCCACTCCGCTCCATAGAACAAGGCCATCCGACTATTCAATTGCTTCTCCAGATCAAGATTAAACGATAATGCCGGAACGCGTTCAAAACGCTCCGTCATGCGGTTACGGTTGCTGCCGGTGAAGTTCCGGTTATGCCGGCTTTCCGAATAATCCTGATAGGCCGTAATAAAACGGGCGCGGTCAAAGAGGATCAAATCGGCCCGGTAATTGGCGGCCAGGTGGTGCATCGTCCAACGCTGAGGGCCGTAGTACCATTCGGCACTGGTAAAAACGCCCGAGGAGTTTTTCAGAATAAGCCGGTCGTAGCGGGGCACATCGGACGTTTCGGAGTAATGGTAGCTATACGTAAAATCCAAGTTGGCGTGCGGAGCAAACCGGAACTTTACCATACCGTTAAGCTGATCGTAACCGCTTTTCACCTGCACATTCAGATCTGGGTTTGTTACCGCAATATCTGCGCTGCCATCCCGCATCTGGTAGTCAGGGCGGGTGTACTCCTCCGGCCCGTGCGATCCCATCCGGAGGTCATCAAACACGGAGCGCGTAATGCTGCCGATGAACGCCCACTTTCGCGAACCCAGGTTGACATCCACATGACCGGTGTTTTCCTTATTAACCGTGGAGTAACGCACCAGGGCATTGGCCTTCACCTGAAGGGCGCCCGCGGTGGAAAGCTTTGGGCGAAGGGTATGGAAATCCATCACTCCGCCAATGGCATCACTTCCATACATAACAGATCCCGGACCAAAGACCACTTCGGCTTCGCGGATGGCGTTGGCATCAAGCGAGATTACATTTTGAACATTACCCCCGCGAAAAATGGCGTTGTTCATGCGCACGCCATCAATGACGAGCATCACCCGATTAGTAGCAAACCCGCGAATCATCGGGCTGCCGCCACCGAGCTGGCTCTTTTGAATAAAAACCTGATTCGTAAAACCGAGCAAATCAGCTGCCGTCTGCGGGTTCTGCAGTTGAATGTCAGCTTGGCTTAGCATGGTAAGCCGGGCCGAAACTTCGCGGAGATTTTGTTCCCAGCGATTGGCCGCTACCACAACCTCCTGGAGGTAGGTAGTTGTATCTGATCTAGCGCCCGTATCCTGTGCCCGCAAAAGTCCGGGCAGGACAGCCAGCGCCAGTATAAGTAACTTTTTCATGGATACTTTCTGGGTTGATCCAAATAGAACAGATCGGCAAAACGGATTCGGTACTGGTGAATCCATCTGCCGTTTTCGGGTAATGAAAAGTGAAAGTCAGATCAACTGCGAGGCGGAGGAGAGACAATCGTGCGGGCCAGCTCAGAAAAAGTTTCGTAGTAGGGCGTAAACGGCTTCAGGTCGGATGAACCGGGGTTGACCGTAACAACAACGGGTGACATATACTTCAAGCTCAGCCAGCTGAACAGGGAGTCCGGCACCGGCTTTTTATCACCGGCCGAATTCTTCAATACGGCATCCAGAAACGCCAGGAGGTTATCCTCGGCTTCATCGTGAAGCGCATACACCACTACCTGGCCGGCAACCGGCTCGACACGTGCCACATCATACATGCGACCTTGCCATTTTATCTCATGTTCGTCCTCGCGCGCAGCATCAAATTCCGCGCGGGTCATGACCAGCATATCCAGTTCTTCGGCCGCGGTTGCGCGCAGCGTGGCACGCATTTCACGTTTGATCTCGGCAGCCCGAATCACAAAATAGACATAAGAGCCAACCAGGTGTGCGCCCAACAGGGCCAGCATCAGCACGGCAACAACTCTTTTCACTTCACGAAAGTAAAAAAAATCCCACCCGCATCTCGGAAATTACAGGAATGGTGGTTTGGTATTTATTCCCAGCCCTTTCGGGTAACAGTCTCGAGGGTGAGCTCAAGCCAGCGAAAATTGCCTTCCGGCAGTTTCCAACTGACCACACATGAGGTTGGCACACGCACGCCATCCATGGGTTTATGGTCGGCACAGGAAATATGCCAGCGCTCCAGCCGCTTCACTCCTTCAAATTCTCCATAACGCAAAGCCTCAAAGTCGGTTATATCACCCTGCTCGTTAAACGTAAAAGTACCGGTTGCCGAAACGTCACCATAGGTGAAGGTGGCTGACGCCCTGCGGTCGTCTACCGGCTTCCATTCCATATAGGGAGAGAGCGCAGCCGAGGGAAACCAGCAACTCTCACCCAGGTACCGCAGCAACGTGCCCTGGTCGATCTCCGGACCCGAGGAATGAACAACAGGAACAAGCCCGAGTAAGGTAATGCCCATTTCTCCATGCCCGTGATGATATCGATCCTCACCCAACATGAAAATACCTGGCATCATGTTCACCTCGGTTTGCCAAACGAAAGCTGGCGGGTCAATCGAAAATTCCTGAGAGGCCGAGAACGCCATCCAGTGGCCATCGGGCTTCGTACGCATTTTACCCCGCTGAGTAAGCGTAACATGGCGGTCGTGCGGCCGGTCAAAAACACCGGACCTCACCAACCACGTTTGAACAATGGTCGGCAAGGGGGTCCGTGACGAGTCCCGTGCGGCCTCAAGCGGCTGAATATTTTGCTGCAGATCAAGCCGGTGTTGTGCGGCCTGTCGGTGAAAAAACCAGGTGCCGGCTGCGATCACTCCTGTAATCAAAAGAGCCACGTTCGCCAGTGTACCAAAGCGCGCATCATGCCACACGGTGAAAATGAGAATCTGGGAGAGTATAGCGGCTGGCAAGGCCACCATCCACCAAAACGGCCGGGCAGTTGCCAACAAAAATATGGCAGCAAGCAACAGAAACGCTGCGGCCAGCCAGGCCACGCCTGCCCCTCTCGAAATAGGCTTCGTCAATTGCTCAAAACTGGCGAAACCAAATGCTTTGCTGAAACCCATCAGGTGAATGAGGCCATGCAAAAACATCACCCCAACAAAAATCCACCGCATCATACTCGTAAACTTGGCCGAAAAGTAGCAGCCGCCAGCTCAGCAAAGAATGAGTTTAATCAGGTTGATTTCCGATTGGCGACATCTTTTCCCCCGGTCGATAAATGCGCTCGGCATTCTTCTCCACATCCTCGCGGTAAAACAATACCTCCTTGAAACTGCCCGTAGCATACATTTTTCCCTGATCGAAAAAATGAGGCGAGTCGGGATTGCCGCTATTACCGCCCGCCAGGAGCGACCTGGCTTTCAGGCGATCGCCAAACTCAACTGCACAAACAAAACTGTTACCGCTCACGCCATACCTTTTCTTTGTATTCGCGTACGCGCGGCTGTTGTAGGATGGCAACATGCCCCACGTGGATGAGGCAAACGCCACCGGGTAACTCGGCTTGTTGTCGTCATACTGGTTCTCCAGTTGATTGGTCAGTCGCTGAAAGCGATTGACATCACCCCAGGCCATACCCCAATTGCCAAATGTCTTTTTCAACTCTGTTACCGTTCGATCAAATGGCACGAGCAAATCGGCAGGTGCTGCCCCGGCCACAAACCGCTTCGTGGCTTGCACCTGATCATCTTCACCTTCTTCGATATACACTTTGCGCAAATTGGACGAAAGCTTTTGAGCCCATTCAATGCCTAGCGTGGTTGCAACGGAGTGCTCAGTCGCGTAGTAATCCCAACTCTTCATCATCGCGATCGGTTCGGCTAAACGGCTCTTGAGCGAATCGCTTACCGGCCAGGATTCGTAGGCGTTCAGCAATGCCGGCACCAATACCTCGAATGCCGCCAGGTAGCGGTCATAGCCCGCCTTAATGGTGCTTTCGATGGTAAAGCCGTTCGCCCGCGACAGCACACGCGCTGCATTGATGCCCCGGAAATTTTCGCCATCGGGGGCCATGTAGGCCGGGTAGTTTTCTTTCTTCGGGCTGCTGCTGCCCGACACGGTGAAGGGCGTGGAGTTGCAGTTTTGTACCCAACCTTCAGCCGGATTGATCACGTGCACCGTCTCACGCACGGGGTGCAGGCCTTTCCATTCGGTGGCTGCAGTAGTGCCATCCACCGGCTTGCTCCAGTCAAACTGTCGATCGCGCAGCGGCACAAAGTTGCCATGCCAATACGCAATGTTGCCAAACCGATCGGCATACACGGTGTTGTTGGAGGCATTGCTTCGGTAATCCATCGTTTTTTTGAAATCCTCCAGGCCTCTGGCTTTTGTGCGCAGCCAACTTTGCAATAAACCATTCAACGATCGGTTCACCGACTTCACGGTAACATACTGACCATCGCGCACGGCCATAACGGGCCCGTGATGGGTAGCGTATGTGGTAAAAACTTTGGCCCCTCCATCCTTCATACGCAAGGTCACCTGGCGCTCCGCCACCGCGCGCTGCTTGCCGTTGTAGGCATACACCAGCTTTCCGTTTTCACGAGAGACTTTCTCGCGATACACATCAGCCACATCTACGTTGCACGAAGTATGCATCCAGCCGCAGTGTTCGTTAAATCCCTGGTAGACGAAAAACTGGCCCCAGGTAACAGCGCCATAAGCATTCAGTCCCTCTTCACTTACCATGTGTACCTCGGGGCGGAAGTAAAACGTGACGTGCGGATTGATGTACAGAATCGAGTTGCCCGATGCCGTGCGCTGCGGGGCCAGGGCAAAACCATTTGAACCGGAAGTGTGCTCATCAAAACCGGAGGCCCGTTGCGCTACCGGGTAGCTCGTGCCGGTGTAAAATGATTTCAGTTCTTCGGGTGTTACATCAGCGGTGTTAATCGCGCCAATGCTGCCGTCTGTCCACAGCAGGGGAAACCAGGGCTCGAAACGCGTGAGCAGGGCGGGCTTCACCTGCGGATTTTTATACAGGTAGAAGTTGATGCCATCCGCGAAAGCGAGTAACAACTTCTTCAGCCAGGCGGGGCTCTTCTCATAATCGGCACGGGCTCCGGCCGAATCGATGACAAGCCGAACATACAAATCGTTGTACAGTTCCTTCTCGCCATATACCTCTGCCTTGCGCCCGAGCTTTTCAATGTAGTTCATCTCCACGCGGGCAAAATCGTCCTCGCATTGGGCGTACATCAACCCAAACACGGCATCCGCATCCGTCTTCCCGTAAATGTGGGGGATGCCCCAATTGTCGCGGATGATGGTGACGTTGGCCACTTGGCTTTGCCAGCGGGCCACCTCACTCCTAGTAGGCGATGCAAATGTTACAAGTTGTGTACCAAAAATCAGGAGCGAAATGCTGATGACGCACACGGATTGAGGAAAAATTCTGCGTTTCATAGTGGAAAGGATTGACAACCAAGGTAGGCTATTCTCGGCCGATAGACGAACTCACGATTAGTTTTCAGCAATGGTTAAAACAGGGCTATTTTGCATGGCTGCGAAAAAAATCAAGTCAGTTTTTTTGAAAGTACTTCGCCTTTCTAAAAGCAAGGCCCACAACAAAAGGATTAACAGATGGCCCCCTGCTCCGCTGGAACAAAACACTTACATCTTGTTGGACAAAAATTCCAATATTTCCGAGTACAACTGATCCATAAACCCCGTAGCGCAGAGAATTTAAGTTGAACCGATCGTTAATCTTGACAGAAGGCATACTTGCAGGATCGTTGAATGATCGGAGTAAATAGCTATCTAATAACACATAAGCATAAGGACCGAGAGAGAATTCGCTGTTAAATCGTCTGCCTTCAACAGTTACCCAATACAAAGGTTTGATACCAATATAGGCAGATGTAATTTTTGATCTTGCAACGTTCGGCACTGAATCAGAAACAAAAACTGTCTTGCCATTTACTGTCTTAACCAAGATATTCGGATCCTCAAATCTGAAATTATACCAAGACACATTTGGATAAATGAGAAGGCGTTTCCTTCGGTTTGAATTAACAGGAATGGATACCAACCAACCGACATCTGCGTACCAGGAAGCGGTAATTTTTGCATCGGGTAAGCCACTGAAGTAGTTGTTCAATCCCAATGAAAATGAGGGAAAAGATTTGATGGTCGCCTGAGACTTCGAGGAATTTTGAACAATAGGATCGGTTACGTTCTTCACACGGTGGCGAACAATCTTAAACGAATCTGTCTGCTGTAGTTTCGTCTGCAATTCCAAAACGTCCTTGTAACCAGGCGCGAGGTCATTCACTAATTGAAAATAGTTAAAAGCACGTAGTGCATCCTGGCTAGTATTTCTGTACATACTTTCAATTCCGGCTCGATAATACTCATCAGCAGCGAGCAAACGAGTTTTTGCAATTTCTGCTTCTTTTGATAAAGGATTCGATACAAGTTCCAGCGCCTCCGGATTGCGCTCAATCATCCTCTTTAGATCACTGATTTCCTGATAAATTGAAAATGTCTTGGCCCATTTAAACGGATCATTTGTCCTTTCATATTCCTCGACACGGGCCAATTTTTCATTTATCGATTTCTGATAGGCATCGATAAAAATGTTGTTGATTTTCGGCTGGTTCCCATTTCTTTTAAACTTTTCAAGGCATTGAATCACCGTAAGGTCATACTCCCCGCGAGAAAGCGTATTTGCTGGAGAAACGCACCCTTGAATCATCCAACCGCCTAAAATTAGGATCAGAGAAATAGGAAATCCTTCAAAAGACTTATGAACCCGAGCTATTCGAGGTATAGAATAGCCCCTCCTGCCGTGCTTTTTTTCAAAATCAATTTTCGAATCTAAATCAATCAACATCTCGAAAAACTTTATTAAATTTGTTATATTCCAAATAACAAAAATATGAAATGCTTTGCCATTCTCTACCTGCTCGTAATGCCTCTAGCCTCATTTGCACAAATACCTATTGACGATAAAACGAAACGCCTTAAACGTGACTTTGCAGCTATCGCTCCATTGCCCACGGGGGCAACTTTTAACGTGAACCTTCCGGAGGCACTATCTTATTTGAAGAGCGTTGAGGAAACCCGGCCATATTGGAGCCCATTTGGACTGATTATCAATAACAAGTGGGATTCGAAGAATCCTGCCAACTACACGTTCAATATGAAATTGGACGGCCTCAAGGTTTTGGCTGTGGAAAACGAGGAAATCAAGTCTAATCTTACGGTAACAGGCAAAGAATTTCTTAGGCACTACATCGTATCTTTTCCAGCTGAGTTACAGGTCATTGATAATGGTAGTAAAACCGTGATTAAGACAGTTACCATTACGAAGCAGGATGATGAATTCAAGAGGACTTTTCACAGAAACATTTACATTACCGACACTTTTGATCCTAACTATAAAAAAGTTGTAGGGTTCGATTCATTGCGGCAATTGCAGCGTATTTCAGAAACAGACCCTCGTGCATTAAAACGAATTGAAGGGTTGTTTGCGGAGGAGATTTACGAAAAAATGAAAAGTGTATTGGTTCACCTATACGGTACAACTTCGTTGAAAGCCACTTTACTTATAATGAACCCTAAATCAAAAAATCGCAAGTATGATTTTGGGGATTTTGATGCGGCCTCTCAAAAGATGGAAAAAAGCTTAGATATGTTAAAAGAGAATGCCAGTGACGCTTCCGCCATGTCTTTATTGGCGGAAGCAGAAGAGTTTTACAGTAAGTACGCGACTATCACTGAATCGAGACTGGAAGACTACGTACCTGCGATGATAAACTGGAATTTGTCAGAAATAAATTTGGTGCAAGGTGAACTCACGGAAGCTGAGTCATATTATGAAAAGTATAAATCCGCTGCAAAACCAGAAAACTACTCGCTTTATCGGGAACCTTATATCGTTGAGTTTTTGGACCTTCTAAAATTCAGAAAAATGGTTGAAAACGGTACGGTTTCAGAAGGGGCGAAAAAAGTCGAACGCCAACCTGTAAAGGAAACTAATGATTCTATGGGTATGACTGAATTGTCAAAGGGTTTTATAGTAACTGAGCAAGGTGACACTGTGGTTGGTCAAGTTAGAAACATCAATTCCACGCTCTCAAAAAACCACTCCGTAGATTTCGTGTATCCGGATGGTAGAAACGTTGTCTTTCTTGCAGATCAAATCAAAGCGGTAAGCGCTGCAGGAATAGTCTACGAATCACATAATTATAAATTTGATGGCGTCTTTTCAGGGGATCAAATGATGCCGGGAAAGAAAATGTATGTTCTGTTGTATGCATCTCCCTCTATTCGGGTTTTTTTCTATCGGCAGGCGGAAGAATTTATTTATTTCTTCCCATCATCCAAGTCGTATAAGCGTTATCGACCAGCATCCATGTCTGACGCTGAAGCACTAGTTACCAATTTCAACAAAAAGTTAAGTGAAGTTTTTGCTTCATGTCCTGAAGTTGTAAAAAAAATAGAGAGTGGTGCATACGAATTAAAAAAGCGAAGCTCTACTGGGCATATTCTCGCAGTTGAAGATTTTGAAAACAATTGCGGATCTAAGTCATTCGCAAAATATTTTTTAGCGATTTCGAAAGAGAATGTGATGAATAAATATCGCTAACTACTACTCTTGAATAGTCTATGTCACCGGTTTAATCCAGTGCTTATCTATCCATTGAAATGCGATAACGAGTATAATCCCCAACAAAATCAATCCTTTAACAGGGTTAAGAAACGTGAGTTTGAACTGAAAGCCGGTGAGCAAAATACTGACCAACGCAGCCATCACAAAAACGACTAGCCCTGCTACGAACCACCCCCACTCTCTATGTGTATAGGTGGCCTCACGGGCCGCGATGCGCTGCATCACCCGATCGGCAAAGCCCGGAGTGATACTCACACGTGGTGGTTGCGCTGCTGCGCGAAACACCACCTGATAGGCACGCTCGCCTTCGTGGGTTGGCACTTGTCCCCTTTCCACATTTTCCTGGTGCTGCTGATCGCCTGGGTTCATACCTTTTCGCTGCGTTGCCATAAAATTACTTTCTCTTTTAATAACTGACGTGCCCGGAACAGATAATTTTTAACCGTGCCCTCCGGCATCCCCGTAGCCTCGCCAATCTCCCGATAGTCGAAATGCTCGAGGTGATAAAGGGTTAACACGGTTCGGTATTGCACGGGTAACTGATCAATCAACTGCCGGACCCATTCCTCCTGCTGGGCGTCTTCCAGCAAATCGGCCGGGGTGTCCGTCATGCCCCATCGCTGCTGCCACTGGTCATCTTCCGGGATTTCACTCCATTTCATTTTCTGCTTACGCAGATGATTAATGGCCTGGCGATACGCAATGGTGGCGATCCAGGTGCTCAACTTCGATTGAAAAGCAAACTCGCCCAGTTTGTCGTACACCCGAAGAAACACATCCTGGCATAATTCCTCCCGATCTTCCGGGCGATCGACCACCCGGGTTATCATGTGCATGACCAGCCGCTGGTGGCGTTCCACCAACAGACGAAATGCACCGGCCTCACCCGCCAATACTTGCGTCACCAGGGATCTTTCGTCCATTGACAGTTAATACGGGCCAGGCATTTGGAGGGTTAGACACCACCGAGCCGGGCCATGTTGCAAGGAAGAAGAAAAAATTTTCGGGGCACATCGTTCTCACTACCCGTTGTACATGAAAATCACCATTTTACTGCGAATTCATTGCGATTTTGTGCCTTTGCAGCATAAAATCAAAGGCCACCAAGGCACTAAGCCACAAGGGAATCATTGAGCGCATGACATTCAAATATGATCATCTCTAAAAACCTCCAGTAAGACCAACTGTCATAATTTTTGAAAAAATTATGAAAGACCAGCAACATTCTGCTTACGAACGGTGTCCAACGGGCAAACAATAAAAAACACGTATGACGCTATTTGAAGTGCTTATTCCGGTGGCCATTTTCGGAGGCCTGGGGGGTTCCATCTACTTCTTTGCCAAAGTGATGACGGATTTTAATCTCAAGAAACGAATGATTGAAAAAGGCTATGTCAATGAAGAGACCCAGTCGATTTTCAGAAACATGTCGACCGACAATAAATACGCTGCGTTGAAGTGGGGATTAATCATTCTCTCGGCCGGCCTTGCGCTCATCGTAATGGAGTATATCGGGGCCGATCCCAACTCCACACTGCCCTATGGCATCTTTGCCACGTTTGTCTCAGCCGGCTTCCTGGCCTACTACCTGATCGTGAAGCGCGAGCAAAAACAATAGGCTGTTCACCCCCGAACAGTGGGGTGCACGATTCATAACACGGTGTGCGCGAAAACAGGCTTTCCGTTGAAAAAAAGCGCAGCCTCAGGCTGGCGCGATGTTTGGGAAACCTGACCACTTATTCTCAATCCGATACCCCGATTTATGCTCCGTAACTATCCCAAAACAGCTTTCCGAAACCTGCTTCGTCACCGCTTTTTTCGCTGATCAACGTGTTTGGTCTGGCGGTGGCCATGTTCATCTGCATGGCGCTGATCATGCTGGTAGCCGATAAATTAAACCAGAATATTCAATAGAAATGAGCGTTTGGTTATAACTGCTTGATGTTGCTATTTTTTTTTGAAACCAACGGCAACCCAAAAGGTGAAAGAGATCGAAGTATTATTTACCGACAAGAGCGTGACCGCTTGGGGCGGTATGAAGCTGATGAAAGACATGATGGACAGCATCGGCATCAAAGCATTTATGAGTGGGCTTGACCTGCCGAGGAATGGTTCGAACCGCGGATATGACCCCCTTCAAATCATCGAATGTTTTTGGACGAGCATCTGAATCGGTGCGCTTCAGCCACTCGGCCTATCTGCGTTATGACAAAGTGCTGCAGGAGATATTCGGTTGGAAGCAGGCACCCTCGCAAAGCACCTACAGCCGGTTCTTTCAAAAGTTCAGTTGGAAGCGCAACACCGAAGTGTTCGTGCCTTTGCAAAAATGGTTTGTCGATAACCTCCCCATAAAAAACGTAACGATCGATTTTGACAGTTCGGTGGTGACGCGCTATGGCGAACAGGAAGGGAGCAAGGTAGGGTACAGCCCCGACAAGCCTGGCCGCGCATCACACCATCCCCTGATGGCCTTCATTGCCGAGACGCGCATGGTGGCCAACGCATGGTTGCGCCCGGGCAACACCGCAGCCCTGAGCAACGGTAAAGCATTCATCGATGAGTCCTTCGAAATCGTGAAAGACAAGAAAGTAGGTCTCATCCGCGCTGACAGTGGCTTTTATTCCAATGATTTTCTCTCCTATCCGGAAGATGACAAGAAAGTCAACTACATCGTGGCCGTAAAGATGTACCCCACCATCAAAGAAGAACTGCGGACAAAGAAAGGTTGGCTCCGCTTATAAGGATGGCATGGAGGTCACCGAGTTTAACTAACAACCACCGGGTTAGAAGCAGCCACGCAGGATGATAGCCGTGCGAAAGGATATTGAGGTGTTGGCCAAAGCCACGGGTAAACTTTTGCTGTTTGACGAACCCGTTGGCCACTATCGCTATAGTCTGTATGTCACCAGTCTTGACCTACCGGCACAACAGGTTTGGCTGAGCTACAAAGACCGGGCCGATGCGGAGAACCGTATCAAGGAACTCAAATATGATTTTGGGTTGGACAGTTTTTGTATGGATAAGTTTTGGGCCACCGAGGCAGCCTTCCGCACCATCATGATGGCCTATAACCTGATGAGCTTGTTCCGCCAGATCGTTCTCCAAAGCAAGTCTCAGGCCACGTTGAGCACCTTAAAGTTCAAATGCTTTGCATTAGGAGGTTGGATCACCAAACATGCAGGGAAAACAACCCTCAACATCTCAGCCTGCGGTGAAAAACAGAAGTGGCTGGACGGACTCTTCGACATTGTAAGGCAAATCAATCAGCCGCTTCAATTTTCTATTGCTTAATCTGGGATTAACAATCGTCAACCTACTCAACGCTGAAAATTTACCAACCACGTTTTTTCCAAAATCCCTGTTTTTACACAGGAACTAAGTAAATAATCTTTAATGCACGGGGCAAGGGTCAAGGTGCTTTTAATGAGCCCTTGGGGACTTAAAGCCCGATGATCTTCACCGCTTTGTCTACATACGAAATGAGGGCCAGACTGTGCTGGAAGCTGTGCAGCGGCAGCTCGCGCATTATCGGTACCAAAAGGGGCAAATCGTGTATCAGGCAAAAGTTCTTTTGGGCGATAATTTCAAATCACTCTCCATTCCGCGAGGCGGCTCTGAAAAGTGCAATCAACAACAATTTGAAGGCCTTCGGGAACAACGCCATCCTCCCGAAAGAGCATGAGATTTGGAAATTGAGAACGGGGGCTTAAATTTGCATTCCTTTTCAGGGAATTCTGCATTTTGGCCTTGATTTAACGGGTTTTTTGCCCGGAATGGTCAGGCCAAAACAAGGAAAAAAGCGGGAGTAGCTCAGTTGGTAGAGCATCACCTTGCCAAGGTGAGGGTCGCGAGTTCGAGTCTCGTTTCCCGCTCAGTATAAAAGGAAATATGCCGCGGTATGCGGCATATTTTTTTGGCAGGTAAATGCCCGGGTGGTGGTTCCGAAAGGTATCGGAATGGTAGACACGCAGGGCAACATGAATTGGAAGGAAATGATGGCAGGTAAATGCCCGGGTGGTGGTTCCGATAGGTATCGGAATGGTAGACACGCAGGGCAACATGAATTGGAAGGAAATGATGGCAGGTAAATGCCCGGGTGGTGGAATTGGTAGACACGCAGGACTTAAAATCCTGTGGCCCTTAAAGGCTGTACGGGTTCAACTCCCGTCCCGGGTACTTTCGAGTTAAACGCTTGCTGGGTCTTTTACCTCTGTGCGAGTTAACATCGTCACCTTCGACTTTATCGAATTCGTAATCAGGCAGGCGGCTTCGGCTTTTTGCACAATGCGTTCGGCCCGTTCACGGTCTTTCCCCTCTTTCAGGGTAACCACGGGTTTCAGTTCAATTTCTGAAATCATGTACTTACCCTCAATCAACTCCAGTTTGCCGGTGGCCGCACACTGAAACGCCTTAAACTCAAGTTTAGAGTTTTCCGCAATGGCCAGGAAAGTTGTCATCAGGCAACTGCTCACTGCGCCCACGAGCAAATGTTCGGGCGACCAAATACCCGCCATGCCTTTTGGGAACTCGGGCGGGGTAGCTACGTCAATCGTTTGGGGCAATACGGTGGAACTCAACACGCCTTGGCGGTCGGCTTCCCACATGACGTTCACATCATAATAATGTTCCATACTTATAGGTGTTGTTCAATCACCCGCTGCAGTTGGGCCAGGGGCATAACCCCGGACTGCCGCCACTTCACTTCGCCATTCTTAAACAAGATCAGCGTGGGTACTCCCTGAATGTGGTACGCCTGGGCCGCCAGCGGATTACGGTCCACATCAATTTTTACAATTTTTGCTTTTTCACCCACAACTGTTTTCAGTTGCTCCAAAATGGGGGCGAGCATTTTGCAAGGGCCGCACCATTCGGCTGAAAAATCAACCAGTACCGGTTGAGGTGAGCGAATGAGTTCGGAGAACGTGGGTTGTGCCATACGCTACGCTACATTTTGCCACGGGCCTGCGTTATGCACGTTCACGAATCCGGCCTGCTTTAGAATTTGTTTGGCAGAAGAACTGCGCATACCTGATGCACAACAGGTGATGATCACCTGGTCTTTGCTCTTGAATCGCCTCAGATTAGCATTCAATTGATCCAGCGGAATATTTACTGCGCCTTTGGCATGACCTCCGGCAAACTCGCCCCGCGAGCGTACATCCACCACAGCCGCACCGTTTTTGATTAATTCCGCGTAATCTACTTTGGGGCCAAGGCCCAGCATGTTTTTCAATAGTTCCATCATGAGTTTGAATTAGATTGGTTTTCTGTTTTTGTTGTTTTTTCAGACGACTTGATCATGCCCCCGGCTAACCAGCCCAGTACACCGCCATACAGCGTGCTGTTGAACGGGCTGGAAGTAATGGGGCAGGTGCCGGAGTAACACCCGACATAATACCAATAGGCCCAACCGGCCGCCAGTCCAGTTGCCAATCCCATCCATTCCCATCGCGTTGGCCACCTCATCGTCTTTTTTTATGCAAATCTAAAGCGAGGCGCTCTCTGCGTCAGGAACAAATGTTACAGGCCAGTCAGAATTTCGATGGTATTGCGGCCCAGTTTTACCAATCCCTTGGTTTCCATGGTTCGCAGCAAACGGCTGACTGCCTCCCGGTGCGTGTGCAATTCGTCAGCGATTTGTTGATGGGTGATATGGAGTACGCGGGTGCGTTGCGCTTTGGACCGCTCCTGCAGGTAGTGCAGTATCTGTTTGTCGAAATTGTGAAACGCAATGAGATCAATCACTCGAAGCAGCTCGGCAAAGCGATTGGAATAGGTGGTGTGCATAAACTGGCGCCATTCGGCTGACTGAAACCAGTCCTCCAGTTGATTAGCGGGAATGAAGAGTATACGGGCATCTTCTTCCACCACGGCATTGACCATACTCTTCTGGCCGGACTGGCAACAGGTGAGCGACATGGCACAGGTATCACCGGGGTATAAATGATAAAGGAAGACATCGCGGCCTTCTTCGTCTTCGCGCATAATGCGCAGACTGCCGGCTAACACCAGAGGCGTAAACACCACAGGGTCGCCCGAAGAAATGACTTTGGCCCCTGCTTGCACTTTCTTCAATACCCCAAACCGCTGAAGACCGTCAATGAGTTTGGGGTCATGAAAAAGATCGGAGACTTCCATATACCGGTTGGTGTGATTTGCTAAATTTACGATGACAAGCTGATTCCTGATAGCCAAACTGAATCGATATGAAAAAAATTCTCCTTCTGCTGTCGTTTGGTTTCTTTTTTGCCTTGGCCGCCAAAGCACAAACCGTCTATTCTTCGGATAAAGGTGAAAAATACCACACGGCCGATTGCCGGATGTCGGGCGATGCCAAAGACAGGACGCTGGCTTCGGCAAAAAAGGCGGGCAAAAAAGCCTGTGACATCTGCAAGCCCGATGATCTGGGCAAAGCAAAACTGAACCGGTGCGAAGGCAAAACCAAAGATGGCACCCGCTGTAAGCGCATGACCGGAAATAAAACCAAGGAGTGCTTTCAGCACACGACCACGTAATGCAACGGGATAAATTGCATCCAGACGGGCCGGAGATCAGCCGCCTCGTTGCCGGAGTATGGCGCTGGCATACCGTTTCGCCCGAAACGGTGGACCGATTGGTTCGAACAGCCCTGGATCAGGGCATTTCAACCTTCGATCATGCGGATATTTATGGAGACCATGGCAACGAGGAGATTTTTGGGCAGGTTTTAAAAAAACAGCCCGCGCTCCGCGCCCAGATGGAACTGGTGACCAAGTGTGGTATCAAACTCTTATCGGCCAAACGCCCCGCCACGCGACTGAAGCACTACGACACCACTCGCGCGCACGTCACCTGGTCAGTTGACCATTCACTGGCGGCACTGGGCACGGACTACCTGGATCTTCTGTTGATTCATCGGCCCGATCCCCTGCTCAATCCCGCGGAGCTGGCTGAGACGTTTGCGGATTTGAAGCAACAAGGCAAAGTGCTCCACGTTGGCGTTTCCAATTTCACGCCTTCCCAATTTGATGTTCTTCAGCAAGCGCTGGATTTTCCGCTGGTCACCAACCAGATTGAAATCTCGTTATCACGGGTTGATCCGTTGTTCAACGGTGATTTGGATAACCTGATGCTTCACCGGGTGCGGGCCATGGCCTGGTCGCCCCTGGGTGGTGGCAAACGGGTAGGCGATGAGCGCGACTGGTTCGCGATGGCGGCCAGGCACAATGCCTCGTATAGCCAGTTGGCACTGGCCTGGCTAATGCAGCACCCCAGCGGAATCTTTCCCATTATCGGTACGACACAGCCCGATCGCATTGTCGAATCAGCCAAAGCCCTTTCTATTCAGTTAGATCGGCAAGATTGGTTCGAAATGTTGCGCTGGGCCACGGGTAAGGACGTGGCTTGACAAATTTGTATCTTTGATCAATGAGAACGATCGAGACACCGCCCCGTTCCCTAATGCAGGTTTATCAGAGTTTACCAGAGGGTACGCTGGCGGAGTTGATTGATAATAATTTGATTATGTCGCCTGCACCGCAGTTTATCCATCAACAGATTCAAAAGAAAATTACCCGAGCATTAGATCAATGGGTTGAGGATCAGGGATTGGGCTTTGTCGTGCCGGCTCCATTCGATGTTTTTTTAGATAATACGGGTAATGCTGTTCAGCCTGACATTACGGTAATCTTGAAGGGTAACCCAGGCAAGTTGGATCAGTCTTTTTTTGGTACTCCGGATTTGATTGTCGAGGTACTTTCGCCCGGCAATAGCCATTATGATCTGGTTAAGAAGCGAGACCTTTACGAGACGTTTGGTGTCAAAGAATATTGGGTGGTTGACCCCTTGACAAAAGATGTGACCGGTTTCTTTCTCCAAGTTGCCCGGTTTATCCAATTGCCGAGCGATCAAGGAAAGATTGAATCCCGGTTACTGGGCTGCCAGTTAGTATTTTAGTTCCAGTCTTCATCGATCAAATTATTTTTTAGTTCGGAAACAATCCGTAGTTCAAATTTGTATTTCTTGCCGATTGGTTTGCGGCAATGACAAAATCTGAAAATGTTCTTTCAAATGACCCTACCGGGCACGACCACATCGAAGTGATCGGGGCTCGTGAGCACAATTTGAAGAATGTGTCGGTGGCGTTGCCGCGCAACAAACTGGTGGTTATCACCGGCATTAGCGGTAGCGGCAAATCATCGCTCGCGTTTGATACCATTTATGCCGAAGGGCAAAGGCGCTACATGGAGAGTTTCTCTGCCTATGCACGCAGCTTTATCGGTAACCTCGAGCGCCCCGATGTGGACAAGATCAACGGCTTAAGCCCGGTTATTTCCATCGAGCAGAAGACCACTTCGCGCAATCCGCGTTCAACGGTTGGCACCGTTACCGAAATTTATGATTTCATGCGCCTGCTCTTTGCCCGCGCGGGTGAAGCATACTCGTACCTGAGTGGGCAAAAAATGATCCGCCAATCGGAAGATCAGATACTGGATGCCCTGCTGGGGAATTTCGCAGGCAAAAAACTCACCCTGCTGGCTCCGGTGGTCAAAGGCCGAAAGGGCCACTATCGCGAGTTATTCGTTCAGATTCGAAAGCAGGGATTTACCAAGGTGCGAATCGATGGGAAGTTAGCGGAGATCACCGCCAAAATGCAGGTGGATCGCTTTAAGATACACGACATTGAAATCGTTGTTGACCGGATAGTTGCTGATCCCCAGGATCGATTCCGGATCAGCCGGTCGGTGGCACGAGCCATGAAAGAAGGCAAAGGCGTGATGATGGCCATGGAGGAGTCGGGTAAAGTGCATCACTTTTCCAGGTTCCTGATGGATCCGGCCACGGGCCTTTCGTATGACGAGCCTGCCCCCAATTTGTTTTCATTCAACTCACCCTATGGAGCCTGCCCGGTGTGCAACGGGTTGGGTGTTATCGAAGAAATTACTGAGGAGTCGGTTATTCCGGACAAAAAGCTAAGCATCAGCCGCGGAGGCATTTTGCCGCTTGGTGAATACCGCGACATCTGGATCTTTAAAAAAGTGGAGGCGATATTAAAACGATACAAGGTATCGCTGGCCACACCCATCAAAGACATTCCGAAAGAAGTGATGCGGATATTGTTGTACGGAGATGATGTGCCCGTGGCGGTCGCATCCGTGAAGTATCCGGGTACTGAATGGAATACCAAATTCGAAGGCATCATCAGTTTTATCAATAAGATGCGTGAGGACGGGTCGGACTTTACCCGAAAGTGGACGGAGGATTTTACCATCACCCGCACGTGCCCGGAATGTCTGGGCGCTCGTCTGAAAAAAGAATCTCTTCATTTTAAGCTCGACAACACCAACATCGCCCAACTGGCTGAACTGAATATTTCAGCGCTTAGCCGATGGTTTGACGGCTTGGAAGGCCGACTCAATGAAAAGCAGCGGGTGATTGCCACTGAAGTGTTGAAAGAAATTCGCAAGCGGATTGGTTTCCTGTTGGATGTCGGGCTGGACTATCTCCACCTGAACCGCCCGATTAACACCTTGAGCGGTGGTGAGTCGCAACGGATACGATTGGCTACCCAGATTGGTACGCAACTGGTGGGCGTGCTGTATATTTTGGACGAACCAAGTATTGGGTTGCATGCCCGCGACAACGCCCGCCTGATTAAAGCCCTGAAAGATTTGCGGGACCTTGGCAACACCGTGGTAGTAGTCGAACACGACAAGGAAATGATGCTCGAGAGCGACTACATTGTGGATATTGGTCCGGGCGCGGGCCGTCATGGTGGCGTTATCGTGGCCGAGGGCAGTCCGCAGCAGTTTCTGCGCAACAACAGCACTACGGCCCGCTACCTGAGTGGCGAATTGACTATACCCTTTTCGAAGAATCGGAGAAAAGGATCGGGTGAGTGGCTGTCGCTCACGGGCGCCAATGGAAACAATCTGCAAAATGTTGACCTCGAAATTCCGTTGGGGACGTTCACCTGTGTTACCGGTGTGTCGGGCAGCGGTAAATCCACGCTCATTCACGATACCCTTTTCCCGATCCTCAACCGGCATTTTTTTAATGCCCGAAAAGAGCCACTGCCCTATAAGAAAATTGACGGCCTGAAGTTGGTTGACAAAGTGATCGAGGTGGACCAGTCGCCCATCGGCCGCACGCCCCGCTCAAACCCGGCCACGTATACGGGTGTATTCACCGACATTCGCGATTTGTTTTCGCAAATGCCCGAGGCGAAGATCCGGGGTTATAAAACCGGCCGGTTCTCGTTCAATGTAAAGGGTGGGCGCTGTGAGACTTGTGAAGGAGCCGGTTTGCGACACATCGAGATGGAGTTTTTGCCCGATGTGTACGTGCCCTGCGAAACCTGTAAAGGCAAACGGTACAACCGCGAAACGCTTGAAGTACGGTTTAAAGGCAAGTCCATTTCTGATGTGCTGGATATGACCGTGGAGGAGGCCGTTACCTTCTTTGAGCATCAGCCGAAAATTCTGCGCAAGATTGAAACGCTCAATGACGTAGGATTGGGCTATATATCCCTTGGGCAGCATGCGACAACGTTATCGGGCGGTGAAGCACAACGCGTAAAGCTGGCGACTGAACTGTCGAAACGTGATACCGGTAAGACGCTTTACATTTTGGATGAGCCGACCACCGGTTTACATTTCCAGGACATCGCGCATTTATTGGCCGTGCTTCAGAAATTAGTTGACAAAGGTAACACCGTATTGGTGATCGAACACAATCTGGATGTCATTAAGTCGGCTGATTACCTGGTTGACCTTGGCCCAGAGGGTGGAGCCGGTGGCGGAAAGATCGTTGCCAAAGGAACCCCCGAGCAGGTAGCTAAAAATGCTGCGAGTTTTACCGGCAAGTTTCTCGGGTCAGAGTTGAAGGTACGGAGTTGAATCGGCCAACCGAGTTTATTTTATCACCAGTTTTTCTAGTCGGCTAATTCGCGACTCAAGATCCCCGAGCGTGTCTAACTTTGCCGAGAGCTTATCAATAGCGTCAGCAAGTTTGATGTTCGACAATCGCAATTCCTGAAACTCCACATTGGTCTTTTCTTGACTGCGTTGTGACTCAGAGACTACCTTTGTCAAGCGATCCACCGCGGGAACCAAATCCGCCATCAGATCAGTCAATTGATTCACTTTGTCGTCAAGATTCATAGGGATAAACTTATCAAAATCAGCCGTTAGTACCAACTGTGCCATTATTCTCAGCCGCCACCTCTTCCCGGGTACTGATCCAAAAATTGTTGTACCCTTCGCCCACTTGAATGCTTAACAAGCTGTTCGCCAGCATTTCCAGGATGGCCAGAAAATTAAAAATCAATGTAATGCGTGTCGGTGACTGATGCAGTAAATCGGTGAACGCAATGCGGCCACGGGTGCGCACTTCACTCAGAATAAATTCTTTCCGTTCTTCGATGGTGTACGGGTATTGAATCACCTGATGCACGGGTTTATTCTTTTCCTCTTCGGCCCGCTTCATCACCTTTTCAAAAACCATCAGCAGCTTGAAGAGATCTACATCCTGCAGCTCAGCTTCCACGTTGGTACTCTCGGCCAATTGGCGCAACTCCTTCATCAGGTTGCCGCGCTTTTCTTTCATGATCTCGGTCTCTTCCATCTTGTGGAATTGATCGATCACCGATTTGTACTTTTTGTACTCGAGCAAATGCTTCACGAGCTCTTCACGCGGATCAATCTCATTGCCGGCTTCATCCAGTTGCGGCCGGGGCAATAGCATTTTAGACTTGATGCGCATGAGCGTGGCAGCCACCAGAATAAATTCGCTGGCCAGTTCTACGTTCAGTTCCTCCAGCCGATGCATGTACTCCAAAAAATCATTGGTGATTTTGGAGATCGGAATATCGTAGATATCCAGTTCATCGCGTTCGATGAAAAACAGCAGCAGGTCAAAGGGCCCTTCGAAGAGGGGCAGGCGAATTTCGAAGTTTTCGGTAGTCGTCATGAAGTTGCAAAAATACCGGGTTTCCCCCATTTCCGGCTCAGGTTATCGTCTCAGTTTCCCACAAACTATTCACCCGGTGCCGTGGAAAAGCCCAAAATTGGGCGGGTTGCGCAAAACACTTACCTTCACGGTCTGTTTTAATCATCAATACCCGCTTTTTCACCCCATGTTAATCGAACCCGGAAAACTGTTGGCCAATATCAACGGCCCTGACGATGTGAAAAAACTCGACCAGGCGCAATTGGTTCAGCTTTGCGATGAATTGCGACACTTTATCATCGACAATGTGTCGGTCTACGGTGGGCATTTTGGCGCCAGCCTGGGCGTAGTCGAATTGACCGTAGCATTGCATTATGTGTTCAAAACGCCCTATGATCAACTGGTGTGGGATGTGGGCCATCAGGCCTACGGCCATAAAATTCTCACCGGGCGAAGGGATGTTTTTCACACCAACCGCGTGTATAAAGGGATCTCGGGTTTTCCCAAGCGCAAAGAAAGCATCTACGACACCTTTGGAGTCGGGCACTCCTCCACGTCCGTGTCGGCTGCGTTGGGCATGGCAGTGGCCTCCAAGTATCAGGGAATTGATGATAAACAACACATTGCGGTGATCGGGGATGGTGCGATGACCGGTGGTATCGCGTTTGAAGGCATGAACCATGCCGGGGTATCAGACTCCAACATTCTCATTATCCTCAACGACAACTGCATGTCAATCGATCCGAATGTGGGTGCCCTGAAAGACTACCTCACCGACATCACAACCTCGCGCACGTACAACAAGTTGAAGAATGATGTCTGGACGGCCTTGGGTAAACTCTCCACCTTTGGCAAGAGTGCGCAGGAAATCGTATCGAAGGTGGAGCACGGCATCAAAGCTACGTTGCTTAGTCAAAGTAATTTCTTCGAGTCGCTTAACCTCCGGTACTTCGGTCCGGTTGATGGCCATGACGTTGACCACCTGGTGCATGTGCTCAGTGATTTGAAAGAAATCAAGGGCCCCAAACTGCTTCATTGTGTTACGGTGAAGGGCAAAGGTTATGGTCCTGCCGAAAAGGGCAATGCCACTACCTGGCATGCACCCGGGCTGTTTGATAAGATCACGGGCGAGATTTATAAAAAGACACCGGAAAAGCCACAGGCTCCAAAATACCAAGACGTTTTTGGCCATACGCTGGTTGAGTTGGCCAGGCAAAACGAAAAGATCGTGGGTATTACGCCCGCCATGCCCTCGGGCTCATCGATGAACATCATGATGAAAGAGATGCCCGACCGCGCCTTTGATGTGGGTATTGCCGAACAGCATGCCGTTACATTTTCGGCAGGACTGGCCACGCAGGGATTGGTGCCGTTTTGCAACATCTACAGTTCCTTCATGCAACGTGCCTATGATCAGGTGGTGCATGATGTGTGTATCCAGAATTTGCCGGTGAATCTTTGTCTTGACCGGGCAGGCTTTGCCGGTGCCGATGGTCCAACGCACCACGGAGCCTACGACATTGCCTATTTCCGCTGCTTGCCCAATATGATTGTGGCTGCGCCTATGAATGAACAGGAGCTGCGCAACCTCATGTATGTGGCGCAACTTCCGCGAACCGAGAAAGCTTTCTCCATTCGTTACCCCCGGGGCCAGGGTGTGATGCCGGACTGGCGTACCCCATTTGAAGAAATCGAAATAGGGAAAGGCCGCAAGTTGCGCGAAGGCGAAGAGTTGGTATTTCTCACCCTGGGTCACATCGGTAACTACGCCACCGAAGTTTGTGAACGTTTGGCTGCGCGTGGCATTGAAGCAGGGCATGTGGATATGCGGTTCGTAAAACCGTTGGATGAAAAGCTGCTGCATGAAATTTTTAGCCAATACAAAAAAGTGATCACCATTGAAGATGGATGTATCCAAGGCGGCTTCGGTAGTGCCATTCTCGAGTTCATGGCGGACCACCACTACACGGCAGAAGTAAAGCGGCTGGGCATACCGGATGCCATCATTGAACACGGTGAACAAATTGAACTTCATCGCGAGTGTGGATTCGATCCGGACGGAATTGAGAAAGCGGCCCTCGCGATGCTGGAGCCAAGCCTGGCTAACCGGTAAGGCAACCCATGATGCCGGCACTACATTTCCAACGGACAGGCACGGGCTTTCCGGTGATTCTGATTCACGGCTACTGCGAAACGCTTGAGATCTGGCGCGATTTCGTGCCGCTTCTTACGAATCATCTTGATGTAACTACTCTTGACCTGCCTGGATTTGGCAGGTCGCCCGCGCTGCGGCAGCCGTTTACCGTTGATGAGGTAGCGGATATCGTAACCGATTTTATCAAGTCTCAACATTTTACCGAAAAGCCCCTACCGATTGGCCATTCGTTGGGCGGCTATGTGGTACTGTCGATGGTTGCCCGTTATCTCGATCTGTTTGCTGGTGCCGGGCTTTTTCATTCTACGGCATTTGCCGATTCGGAGGAAAAGAAGGCGAATCGGAACAAGGCTATCGAATTTGTGAACCGAAACGGGGCGAGACCCTTTATTGATAGCCTCATCCCCAATCTGTTTGCCGATAAAAGCAATAACCCGATGAAAACAGCCCTGGACATTGGCTATCAAACACCGGATTCTACTGTTACGGGATATGCCGCTGCCATGCGCGACCGGCCGGATAGGTCCGGATTGCTGTCGGCATTATCAGCCAACTTGTTGATTATTGCCGGCCAGCAAGACACCGTTGTGCCTGAAGCCGTCAGCCGCCAGATGGCCGGTTTGGCCAAAAACGCAGTTTTTACTCTTCTTTCCGGGGTTGGTCACATGGGCATGCTGGAAGCACCTGAAGCCTGCGCCACGGCAATCGTTTCATTTGCGCGGAAAAACCGCTAAAAACATGAAATTTTATTGCTTTTTTGGTTACTTGCTTCCTCGCAGAGACATGAAGCATTGCCTATATTTGTTAGTTCACTAACTTAGACCCGCTAACACCGATTTATGGAAGAAGTTGTAGACCCGAACAAGTACGCCTCCTGGAATAGTCTGGCTTTGAACCTCGCCTACATTTGCTGGGGCTTAGGTATTCTGGTTGCCTTGGGATATTTCATCCGATTGAGCCTGATCGTAGACAACAAGGATAAATATGATTTCATTAATAAGCACGAAATCAAATTCCTGTGGATCGCATCCATCATCCTGATTCTGGGTGGCTGCTTCTTCTTTAATGCGAACATAACGGAGCTTACCCCGGTGTGGATTTTTGTGCGGGTGTTTATGACGGTAGCGTTTGGAATGCTCGTAGGGCTGGTGATCCAGAACCTGCTTAACTTCTATTATCCTTTCTTTATTGAGAAGCGCCTGAAAGTACTGCGCTACAAGCCTCGGGTTTCACCCAAAACGGGTAAGGCCATGAAGCTGTTGAGTGAGGAGGAGGAAGATGCCTACATGGACGAGGGTATGATAGCGGAAGAAAATGTTTTCTCCGTTGATTATGACGTTTGGAAGGACGAGGAAACCGGGTATATCAAAATTGAGAAATATGCAGGTCACCTGCATGCCTTACAGTGCCCCGAATGTAATTACCAGACGTTCAAAGTTGTGAGGGAAGAAGTGATTACGCAACCATCCCCATCTTCGGAGGGCGAATTGATGAAGCACTACGAGTGCGGTTACTGTGGCTACAAGGCCAAGAAGGTGGTTGCTCTTAAATTCACGTCAAAACTGCAAGAGTCAGCGGCTGCAGTTTCGTAACAGGATTGAGGTAATTGAAATTAGAAAAAGACCGGCATTGCCGGTCTTTTTTTCTTTGTGCGTCAGGCATGTTTACTGGCTATAGGGTGCAAGTCCCGAATGAGTGCTGAAGTGCATATCATTAGCTAAGAGCAAGGGTGTCGCGGGCAACTGCGAAT
>Ga0209985_10000688_pt1 | contig 35972 bp, 27 predicted proteins | sample NOAtaG_FD_187305 | JGI IMG/M metagenome (GOLD analysis project Ga0209985, IMG submission 187305) | Freshwater lake microbial communities from Lake Erie, under a cyanobacterial bloom - NOAA_Erie_Diel6S_1000h metaG (SPAdes) (version 2) | ecosystem: Environmental > Aquatic > Freshwater > Lake ...
CGAGCGGCCTGGAAGCCGCCTGATGCCGGATCGAGAGACAAGCAGGGCAGGGACCATGAAGTTGAAGTTGTCGTGTGCCGCCGTCGCGCTGGCCATCGTGTTGGCGTTGCCCGCGGCGGCGCAGGCGCCCGCCACAGCGGCCAACTCTGCCGCCAAACCGGCGGCCAAACCGGCAGCGCGGCCGGCGGCGGCAAGTGCCGTCAAGGCGGCCTCACCCAGGCCCACAGCCACAAGCGTGGCTGCAGCGCCCGCCGTGCCCGCCGCGCCTGCGCGCAGTGGCAAGGGGTGGGCCACGGGCGGGATCCCGACCTGGGTGGTCGAGCCGCCTGCGCCGCCCCCTGGCCTGCCGGCGGCGCCCAGTGTCGGCGCGCGCCGCGAGCAGCTGATCGACATCCAGACCCACTACGCCTTGCCGGCCGTGGCCGGCGGGCCCGCGGTCGCGCAGACCTTCGTGCGCTACCGCACCGTTGCCCTGGACGCCTCGGCGCTGGGCCAGGTGTCGCAGCCGCAGCTGCAGTTCAACCCCGCGTTCCAGACCCTGGTGCTGCACCGGCTTCGGGTCTGGCGCGATGGCCAGGCGATCGACAAGCTGGCCGACGCGAGGCTTGACCTGATGCGTCGCGAGCAGCGCCTGGAGCAGCTGGTGCTCGATGGCAACGAGACCTTGCTGGCGGTGCCGACCGACGTCCGCGTCGGTGACGGGCTGGAGGTCGCGTACACCGTGGTGGGCGATAACCCGATCTTCGAGGGCCGCATCGCCACCGGAATGAGGCTGGCGAGCGAGACGCCGATCGATCTGCTGCACTACCGGCTCACCGGCCCGGCCGGTCGGACGCTGTTCACCCGCGGCCTGGCGACGACGCTCGAGCCGGAGCGCCTCGCCGACGATGCCGGCCGACCTGTCGTGCGCATCGTGCGCCACCAGGTTGCCGCGGTGCAGTCCGAGCAGGCCATGCCGCCGTGGTTCAAGCTGCACCCCGCGCTCGAGGTCAGCGACTACGCCGACTGGCAGGCGGTCGAGGCCTGGGCCGTCAAGCTGATGGCGGTGCCGGCGACGCCCCATCCGGCGGTGCAGGCCCGAGCGAGCGAGTTTGCAGCCAGCGGCAAGAAGGGCGGCGCACTGGTGTCCGAGGTCCTGCGCTTCGTGCAGGACGAGATCCGCTACCTGAGCGTCAGCCTCGGCGAGAGCTCGCACCGGCCCAAGCCACCCGAGGCGACGCTCGCCGAGCGCATCGGCGACTGCAAGGACAAGGTCGTGCTGTTCAACGCGCTGCTCCGCGAACTGGGCGTCCTGGCCCGGCCGGCCCTGGTGTCGACGATCCGCAATCGGGGGCTGATGAGCTTCCTGCCCGGCCATGACGAGTTCGACCACGTCGTCAGCGCGGTCGAACTCGACGGCAAGACCTGGTACCTCGACGCCACCGCCACCGGCCAAGGGCTGGAGCTGGCCACACGCGGCCGCTACCCGTTTGGTGCCGCGCTGGTGCTCGGCAGCGGCCAGGGACTGCAGGCCGTTCCGCAGGACCCCGATGCACCCGACCGGCTGGCCTTCGAGCAGCGCTGGAGCCTGGCTGATGCGGCGTCGGTCAAGGGCGGCCCGACGACCCTGGTTGCAACGCTGCGCGCCCAGGGCCTGGCGGCCGAGCGTTGGCGCGCCGCGGTCGGCGCCGTGGGCATCGAGAAGGTCGCCGAATCGATTTCCGGCGGTCTGGCCCGTGCCGTGCCGGGGCTGTTGCGCCAGGGGCCAGCCGAGGTCCAGGACGACCGCAGTGCCAACGAGCTGACGCTGACGCAGCGTTTCGAACACCCGAACTTCGGTCGGTATGCACGCGGTGCGATCGGCGCCGACTACACCGCGTTCGAGGTCATGGACACCCTGGTCGGCCCACCCGAGACCCAGCGCCGCACGCCGTTTCTTCTCGACCACCCCCGGCGCGTCGAAAGCCGCATCCGCATCACCGGTCCGCTGGTGCCCAAGTTCCAGGTGCCACCGCCGTTCGAACTCGCGGACCGCCACTTCCGGATGACAAGCCGGGTCGACATCCAGGACCGGACCGTCGTGTTCGAGCGCCGCCTGGACCAGCGCAGCGACCAGGTCCTGCCGGCGGACTTCGAGTCCTGGCGCGAGAACCTGCTCAAGGCGCGCGCCCAGGCCAGCAGTTCGCTGCGCCTGGCGGTGGTGGACATTCCGGCGCTGTCGGCCGACTTCGAGCGCGCCGAGCGGCGCGTCCGTGCGGCTCCCGGCTGGCGCAACGACAACCTGTCGCGCATCGTCGTCGCCAACGAATTCCACCGCATCGTCGACAGCCAGGCGATCGCCCGTCTTGCGCCTGGCAGCCCCCTGGCGGCGCAGGCGCTGGCGTCCCGGGCGCAGGCGGCCAACCTGCTGGGCAGCTTCGACACGGCGCTGGTCGATGCCGACCTCGCGCTGGTCGCTCAGCCGATGCTGGACGAAGCGGTCGAGGCCCGCGCGGTGGCGTTGTTCGGACTCGGGCGTGGCGAAGAGGCGCTGGGCGTCTTCCAGACGCTGGCCGACCGCACCGGGCGCAGCGGGGCCAGGACCTGGCTGGCCCATGCCTTGTTCCACCTCGGTCGCCATGACGAAGCCGAGAAGCTGCTGCGCGACGTGATCGACAGCGCCGGCGGCCCGGAACGCGAGTTTGCGCTGATCTGGCTCTACCTGGCGGCCGAACGCCAGGGCGCGGGACGCGGCAAGGCCGCGATCGCGCCGCACCTGGACAGTGTCGAGCCTGACAAGCTCACCGGCGCGCTGCTGCGCTGGTTTGCCGGCACCCTGGACCGCGACGCCGTGATGGCCCGCGCCCGCGCCCGACCCGATTCCGAACGGCTGGACACCGCCGAAGCGACGTTCTTCATCGGCCAGCGCCTGTTGGCCGAGGGCCAGCGCGACGAGGCACTGCGCTGGTTCGAACGCACGGTGCAGACCCGCGCCACGCCGTATCGCGAGGTCACGGTGGCGGCGCTGGAGCTCGCCCGCGCGGGCCGCGCCCCGGCCCGCCGGCCGTGATCAAGGACCGCCCGGACGGTGACCTCGGGTTAATGCCGAGTCCCTTTTTCACGATCAATACCCCCCGACCCCGGATCTCAGGGGGTGCGCAAAGTGGGTTACATGCGTAACCTTTGGTCTCAGTAGGGTCTTGGACACGCGTTCCGTGTCTCCCCGAATCCGTCACAGCGCTTCGAGCGCCCGAAAACAGTCCCAAAAGGAAGTTCCACATGTCACAGAGTCGCCTTCTTGCCACCGCCTCGGCCGCCGTCCTCGGGGCCGCCATGCTCGCGCCCGCACACGCCGCCGACATCAACATGACGGGCTGGGCCTTTGGCACGGGTCAGTCGGTCAACGTGGCCGCGCCGACCTACAACGGTCAGGCGGGCGCCTTCAAGGGCGTGCTGACGAACGCCGGTGTGTTCAACAACGCCAACCTGATCACGTACTGCGTCGAGCTGGGCGAGAGCTTTGCGTTGCCCAGCAACATGACGGGCTACAGCGTGATGAGCGGCGCCAGCTACTTTGCCGCTGGCGTTGCCGCCAAGCTCGGCAAGCTGATGACCTATGCCTACTCGAACCCGACCTTCGTCGACAACTCGGCCGAGTCGGGCTCGCTGCAGCTGGCGATCTGGAACACGATCTACGACAACGACCTGACTCTGGGCGGCGGCGCCTTCAAGAACACCACCAACGTCGGCATCAACGCGCTGGCCGACAGCTTCCTGTCGAACGCGGTTGCGACGACGACCAAGTTCAACGTCTACGTGCTGCGGAAGGTCGGCAGCCAGGACTTCCTGCTGCTCCAGGCCGTCCCGGCTCCGGCGTCGCTGGCGCTGGCCGCGCTGGGCCTGGCCGCACTGGGCGCGACCTCGCGTCGTCGCTCGAAGCAGGCCTGATCGCCCCGGGCGCCTTCGGGCCCCGCTGCAAAGCCGCCTTCGGGCGGCTTTGTTGTTTCTGTCGCCGGCGGCCCACAACGCCGCGTCGCGGAGCACGACGGCGCAGGCCGCGTGAGCTATGCCACGCCCGATGGCGGTCGACCCTCGGGACGCGGGGATGCCCTGAAAGAGGGCCCTGGACATGATGGCGTCAACGGGCCGGGAAAGCGCATCACCGGTGCGCAACGAGCCCCGAACACGTTCTCCATGTCCTCCTGCTTCACCCGCACGGCCACGACGCTGGCCCTGGCCGCGACCGGGCTGTCGGCCACCTCGGCGGCACAAGCCGCAACGGTCACGCTCGACGGCTGGGCCTTTGGCCAGGCCCATTCGGTTCGCGCCAGCGGCTACGTCGGACTGGCCGGCGGCTTCACCGGCTCGCTGGTCGGCGCGGGCGCGGGCTTCGATGCCACGCCCTTCCTGACCTATTGCATCGAGATCGAGGAGCAGTTCGCTTTCGGCGCCAACGCACTGGGGGCCTACACGCTGGTCGAGGGTCGCGACTACTTTGCCCGCCGCCGCGGCAATGCGGCGATTGCCGACAAGCTGGGTGCGCTGATGGCCCAGGTCTCGGCGACGCCTGCGCTGGTCGACAGCGACTCGGAATCAACCTCGCTTCAGCTCGCCGTCTGGAACCTGATCTACGACACGGACTTCAACGTCAGCGCCCGCAGCGCCTTCCGCGACACGAGCGCCTTCGCGGGCCATGCCAACACTCTCCTGGCGACGCTGGACTTGCCGCAGTCGGCCATGCCGATGCGCGTCTGGGCACTCGAATCCGCCGGTTCGCAGGACTTCCTGCTCGTGCTGCCGGCCTCAGGTCCGAACCCGGTGCCGGTCCCCGCGACGGTGGCATTGGCCCTGCTGGGGTTGGGCGCCATCGCCGGGACACGTCGTCGCGCCGCTGTGGCCTGACGAGCCGGCCGGTATCGACGCGCAGTTTCAGCGCCCGGTTTCAGCGCCCGGCCGCCGCCGGCCGGCGAAGCAGGACCAGCGACAGCACAGCCAGCCCCGCAAACAGCGCCAGGCTCCAGAACTCGTAGGGCAGGCCGAACAGCTTCACCGCGGCATCGGCGCATGACGCCCAGGCCGCAAAGACGCTGGGGAAGGCCTGGTCGAGCCCGGTCGCGGCCATGATGCGGTCGGCCAGCGTCAGGTTGCAGCTGGCCGCCGACGAGGCGACGAAGTGCTGCCACAGGGCCGCCGCCGCGCCGGCGAGCGACAGCAGCAAGGCCAGCCCCGCCCCCAGCCTGACGGTCCATGGGGTGCGCAACAGCAGCGCCGGCAAGGCCGCCACGGCAATCGCCACAAAGACCAGTCGCTGCAGCACGCACCACGGACAGGGCAGCATGCCGAAGCGATGCTGCGAGACCAGCGCTGCCGCCACCGCGGCCAGCGGCAGCACGACCAAGGCCAGGGCCGGCAGGGCGACCCGGCTCCGCGCAGCGGACGCCATCACGCCAGTTCGGCGACCAGTTCGATCTCGACGCAGGCGCCCATCGGGATCTGCGCCACGCCAAAGGCGCTGCGCGCGTGCGCACCGACCTCGGGTCCGAAGACCTGGCCGAGCAACTCGCTGCAGCCGTTGGTCACCAGGTGGTGTTCGGTGAAGCTCGAGGTGCTGTTCACCAGGCTCAGCACCTTGACGATGCGTCGCACCTGGTGGAGACCGCCCGCAGCGGCGGCCAGCGTGCCCATCAGGTCGATCGCGATGGCCCGCGCGGCGGCCTTGCCTTCGTCGGTGGTCATCGTCAGCCCGAGCTGGCCGACCCAGGGCTTGCCCTCGCGCTTGGCGATGTGGCCGGAAACAAAGACCAGCGAGCCGGTCCGCACGTAGGGCACGTAGGCGGCGGCGGGCACGGCCACGGCGGGCAGCACGATGCCGAGGTCGGCGAGGCGTTGTTCGATCTGGGCGGTGGTGTTCATGCAGCGGACCTTGTCTGGGCAGGGCAGGGAATCGGAAGGCGGCATCCTAACGGGGGCCCCGTCGCGGGTGCTGGTCGCGACGGCCCCGGACTGCCAGACTGCAACGATGTCTGGCGTTGCCACGCCCCCCGTGCGGTCCGCTGCGTTGCTGGCCGGCGGCGTGGGCTGGGTGCTGGGCGTGGCCTTGCAGTTGCAGCAGGCGGCCTTGGGCGTGCCGCTGCTGCCGCAGGCCTTGCTGGCGATGGCCGGGCTGCTGTTGGTCGCCGCGTTCGGGTTGCGGCGTGCCGTGCGCCCCGCCGCAGCCGGCCGCGCGGTCGCCGGGTCGATGCTGGTCGCCGCAGTCCTGGCCGGCTTCGCGACCACCGAATGGCGCGCCGGGCAGCGCCTGGCGAAGGCGCTGCCCGCGGCACTCGAAGGCCAGGACCTCGTGGTCATCGGAGTGGTGGCGTCGCTGCCGCGCCAGGGCACGCCAGCCAGCCGCTTTGTGTTCGAACCCGAGACGGCCGAGTGGCTGGGCCGCCCGGTGACGCTGCCACCCCGGATCCAACTGGCCTGGTACTCCCGCGACGGCTCCTGGACCGGTGGCGATGCTGTCGCCCCCCCGAGTGCCGGCGAGCGCTGGCAGCTCACCGTGCGCCTGCGTCGTCCACACGGGGCGATGAACCCGAACGGCTTCGACTTCGAGTTGTGGCTCTGGGAGCAGGACATTGCCGCGACCGGTTATGTCCGCACAGGGGGCGATGCCCGCAACCGACGCCTCGATGCCCAGGCCGGCGCCAGCGTTCAGCGCTGGCGCGAGGCGATCCGCAGCCGCATCCAGGCGACCGTGACCGACCGTGGCGCCGCCGGCGTGATCGCGGCGCTGGCGGTGGGCGACCAGGCGGCGATCGAGCGTGACGACTGGGTGCTCTTCCGCGCCGTCGGCATCCAGCACCTCGTCGCGATCAGTGGGTTGCACATCACGATGCTGGCCTGGCTGGGTGCGGCAGTGGGTGGCTGGGCCTGGCGGCGGGTGCCGGGCCGCATTGGCGAGCGGCTGCTGCTGCGTCTGCCGGCGCCCCTGGCAGCACGCTGGATCGGCCTGGCGACGGCACTGGCCTATGCCGTGCTCGCGGGCTGGGCAGTGCCGGCGCAACGCACGGTGTGCATGCTCGCCGTGGTGGTGGTGCTGCGCAGCCTGGGCCTGTCCTGGCCGCTGCTGGCGGTGCTGGGGGCGGCTGGCGGAGCGGTCGTGCTGCTCGATCCATGGGCGCTGCTGCAACCCGGCTTCTGGCTGTCGTTTGTCGCCGTGGCGGTGCTGATCGCGGCCGAACCCGGTGCCAGCCGGGCGCTGCACGATCCGGCTCTGCCGACCCGCGCCGCGCTGGCGTTGCGCCTGCGGGCGCTGATGCTCGCAGGCCTGCACACCCAGGCCGTGGCCACGGTGGCGCTGGCGCCGCTGACGCTGCTGTTCTTTCACCAGGTGTCGGTGGTCGGCTTCCTGGCCAACCTGGTGGCCATCCCCTGGGTCACGCTGGTCGTCACGCCTCTGGCCTTGGCCGGCATGGTGTTGCCGCCACTGTGGCTGCTGTCGGCTGCGGCCGTGCAGGCACTGAGCGTGGTGCTGGCGCCGCTGGCCACCTGGTCCGGAGCCTTGTGGCACGCCGCCGCAGCCCCGCCACTGCTGCTGGGCCTGGGCCTGCTGGGCGGTGCGGTGGCGGTGCTGCGCCTGCCCTGGCGTCTGCGGGCCTGTGGCCTGGCGATGGCCTTGCCGCTGCTGGCGCCGCCAGTGCCGCGGCCGGCGCCCGGCAGCTTCGAGCTGCTGGCGCTGGATGTCGGCCAGGGCACGAGCCTTGTCGTGCGGACGGCTCGCCACCTGCTCGTCTACGACGCCGGGCCCGCGTTTTCGGCCGAAAGCGAAGCCGGCAGCCGCATCGTGCTGCCGGCATTGAGGGCCCGTGGCGAGCGCCAGATCGACCGCCTCGTGCTCAGCCACCGCGACAGCGACCACACCGGCGGCGCCGCCGCGCTGTTTGCAGGCCTGCCGGTGCGGGCCTGGAGCAGCTCGCTCGAAGAACGCCACCCGCTGCGTGCCCAGACACCGGCCCACACGCGCTGCGCTGCGGGCCAGGGCTGGACCTGGGACGGTGTCAGGTTCGAGATCCTGCACCCGCGGAGCGGTGACTTCCCGTCGTTCGAGGCCGTGCCGCCGCGGGCCAATGCGCTGTCGTGCGTGCTCCGGGTGAGCGCCGGTGCGGCCAGCGCCCTGCTGACCGGCGACATCGAGGCGGCGCAGGAGGCTGCGCTTCTGGCGACGACCCGCGATTCCGCCACGGCGCTGGCCAGCACCGTGCTGGTGGCACCGCACCATGGCAGCAAGACCTCGTCGTCACCGGCGTTCCTCGATGCCGTGGCGCCCGGGTTGGCGCTGTTCCAGGCCGGCTACCGCAGCCGTTTTGGCCATCCGGCGCCGGAAGTCGAGGCCCGGTACCGCGAGCGACGCATCACCGTGGTGCGCAGTGACCGCTGCGGTGCCTGGATCTGGCGCAGCGATGCACCACTGTCCAGCGGGGTCTGCCAGAGGAATGTCGCACGGCGTTACTGGCATCATCCCGGGGCCTTGGAGGAGAGTGGGTCCGGACCGCCTTGAGCGTGCTTTTGTGCGTCCCAGGGTCGCCCGGCACGGCCTGTGCTCCCTGGCCTCCCGGCGCCTCCAAGCCTGACAGCGAAAGCCTGCACCCGTGTCCATCCACGTCGCGCTCCACCACGTTTCGCACTACCGCTATGACCGCCGTGTCTCGCTGTCGCCGCAGGTCGTTCGCCTGCGCCCGGCGCCGCACTGCCGCACGCCGATCCGCAGCTACAGCCTGCGCATCGAGCCCGCTGAGCACTTCGTCAACTGGCAGCAAGACCCGTTTGCCAACCACCTGGCGCGCCTGGTGTTCCCGGAGAAGACCCGCGAGTTCAAGGTCACGGTCGATCTCGTCGCCGAGATGGCGGTCTACAACCCCTTCGACTTCTTCCTCGAGCCCGACGCCGAGCAGTTCCCGTTTGTCTACGCCGCCGATCTGGCGCACGACCTCGCGCCCTATCTCGTGAAGGGCGAGCTGACGCCGCTGCTGGCGGCCTACCTCGAGTCGATCCCGCGCACGCCCAAGCGCACGATCGACTTCCTCGTCGGACTGAACCAGCGCCTGCAGGGCGACGTGTCGTACCTGATCCGCCTGGAGCCTGGGGTCCAGACGCCGGAGCAGACGCTGACCCTGAAGAGCGGGTCGTGCCGCGACAGCGGCTGGCTGATGGTGCAGTTGCTGCGCCATTGCGGGCTGGCGGCGCGTTTTGTCTCGGGCTACCTGATCCAGCTCAAGCCCGACGTGAAGGCACTCGACGGCCCGGTCGGCGCCGACTCGGACTTCACCGACCTGCACGCCTGGTGCGAGGTCTACCTGCCCGGTGCCGGCTGGGTCGGGCTGGACCCGACCTCGGGCCTGATGGCCGGCGAGGGCCACATCCCGGTCGCCTGCACGCCGGAGCCCTCGAGCGCAGCGCCGGTCAGCGGCGCCGTCGATGAGTGCGAGGTGCAGTTCGAGCACACGATGTCGGTGTCGCGGATCCACGAGTCCCCGCGTGTCACGCTGCCCTACACCGAGCCGCAGTGGCAGAAGATCGTGGCTCTGGGCCACCAGGTCGACGCGCAGCTGGCGGCGGGCGACGTGCGCCTGACCATGGGTGGCGAGCCGACCTTCATCGCCGAACGCGACCGCGACGCCGCGGAGTGGAACACCGATGCGCTGGGTCCGACCAAGCGCGGCTACGCGACCGAACTGACACATCGACTGCTGGCCAAGTACGGGCAGGGCGGCTTCCTGCACTTCGGCCAGGGCAAGTGGTACCCCGGCGAGCAGCTGCCGCGTTGGGCCTTGTCGGTCTGCTGGCGGGCCGACGGCCAACCGATCTGGACCGACCCGAGCCTGTTTGCCGACGAGCGCATCCCGCAGCGGCGCACCGCCGCCGACGCCCAGCGCTTCATCCAGAACCTGAGTGTCCGGCTCGGGCTGTCGCCGCGCTGGGTGCAGCCGGGCTACGAGGACACCTGGTACTACCTCTGGCGCGAGCGCCGGCTGCCGGTCAACGTCGATCCTTTCGACGCGCGACTCGACGACGAGATGGAGCGGGTGCGCCTGCGCCGGGTCTTCGCCTTTGGCCTGGACAAGCCGGTGGGCTACCTGTTGCCGCTCAAGCGCGAGTGGCAGGTCGGGACGGCCGGCCCGTCCTGGGTCAGTGGCCCCTGGTTCATGCGCGACGAGCGGCTGTACCTGATGCCCGGCGATTCACCGATGGGCTACCGGCTGCCGCTGGACTCGCAGCCCTGGGCCGCGCCGGGTGACCGGCCTTGGACGATGGCCCAGGACCCGTTTGCGCCTCAGCCGGCGCTGCCGGCTGCGGCGTCGCTGCGCATGCAGGGCTTGGCCAGCCGCTCCGGTGCTGCGACGGCTGCCGCCGATGCCACGGCGGAGGGCATCGGCTCCGAGGCGTCACCCACGGCGGCCCATCCGGTTCATGGTGGCGCCGAAGGCCAGCCGCGCATGGGCTGGGGCGGCGACGCCAGCGGGCGCGTCGGACCCGCCGGCCCGGTCGCGTCCAGCGAGCATCTGCCGCAGCATGGTCACCCGCGCGACCCGCTGAAAGTACCGGCACGCTTCGAGTCCGCCGGCGAGCTGACGCGCACCGCCCTGTGCGTCGAGGTCCGCGACCCGCAGCGCGCGAACGGTCCCAAGGCCGAACGCGCCCACGGCGGGCAAAGCGGCGTGCTGTATGTCTTCATGCCGCCGCTGCGCTTCCTCGAGGACTACCTGCTGCTGCTGAGCGCCGTCGAGGCCACGGCCGCCGACCTGTCGATGCCCGTCGTGCTCGAAGGTTACGGCCCGCCGCGCGACCCGCGGCTGAAGATGCTGCAGGTCACGCCCGACCCGGGCGTGATCGAGGTCAACATCCACCCGGCCCACGACTGGACGCAGCTTCTCGACCACACCGAATTCCTCTACGAGGCCGCGCACCAGACGCGCCTGTCGAGCGAGAAGTTCATGGTCGACGGCCGCCACACCGGCACCGGGGGCGGCAACCACTTCGTGCTCGGTGGCGCGACGCCGGCGGACAGCCCCTTCCTGCGCCGGCCGGACCTGCTCGCCAGCCTGATCGCCTACTGGCACAACCACCCGTCCCTGAGCTTCCTGTTCTCGGGCATGTTCATCGGCCCGACCAGCCAGCACCCTCGGGTCGACGAGGCGCGCGACGACCAGCTCTACGAGGTCGAAATCGCGCTGGCCGAGCTCGAGCGGCAGGTGGCGCACTGGGGCCACTGCCCACCCTGGCTGGTCGACCGGCTGCTGCGCAACCTGCTGGTCGACGTGACCGGCAACACCCACCGCACCGAGTTCTGCATCGACAAGCTGTTTTCGCCCGACGGCACGACCGGCCGGCTCGGCCTGCTGGAGCTGCGCGCCTTCGAGATGCCGCCGCATGCGCGCATGAGCCTGGCCCAGCAACTGCTGCTGCGGGCCCTGGTGGCGCGCTTCTGGAACGAGCCCTACCGGGGTGGCACGACGACCCGGCTGACGCGCTGGGGCACGTCGCTGCATGACCGCTTCATGCTGCCGACCTTCGTGCAGATGGACTTCGACGACGTGATCGCCGAGCTGAACGCGGCCGGCTTCGCCTTCGAGTCGGCCTGGTTCTCGCCGCATTTCAGCTTCCGCTTCCCCCTGGTCGGCACGCTGCACGTGGCGGGGCTGGACATCGCGCTGCGCAACGCGCTCGAGCCTTGGCACGTGATGGGCGAGGAGGGCGCCCCGGGCGGGACCGCGCGCTATGTCGATTCGTCGCTGGAACGCATGGAGATCAAGGTCAGCGGCATGAACGGCAATCGCCATGTGATCGCCGTCAATGGGCGCGCGGTGCCGCTGCAGCCCACGGGCCGTGTCGGCGAATTCGTCTGCGGCGTGCGCTACCGGGCCTGGCAGCCGCCGTCGGCGCTGCACCCGACGATCGGCGTGCACGCGCCGCTGACCTTCGACGTCGTCGACACCTGGATGCGGCGTTCGCTGGGCGGTTGCCGCTACCACGTCGCCCATCCGGGCGGACTCAGCTACGACAGCTTCCCCGTCAACGCCTACGAGGCCGAAAGCCGGCGACTGACGCGCTTCTTCCGCAGCGGCCACACGCCCGGCACGATGGACGTGAAGCCGGCGGTGGCCAGCCTCGAGTTCCCGTTCACGCTCGATCTGCGCCGGCCATGAGCGCCCGGATCCATCGCTGAGCCGCCATCGCATGCGTCCCGGCACCCCGCCACTGTTTGCCGACCCCGACACCGTGACTGGCGGACCTCAGGCTGCGGCGCTCGGCGAACGTGCGCTGCTGCATCGGGCGCTGCCGCCGGAGCCCGGCGTCTGGGACGAATTGCGTGGCGTCGACGGCAGCCTGCGCGAGCCGTGGCGCCGATTCGCCGCCACGCTGCCGGCCGCGGGCATTGCCGGCGAGGCGGGTTCGGCCGCTTTCGAGCGTCGCAGTGCGCAGGTCGCCGAGCAGCTCCAGCGCGATGGCATCACCCACAACGTCTTCGGCGAGCAGGGCGTCGCCGCACGTCCCTGGTCGCTGGAGTTGCTGCCGCAGCTGATCGCACCGGCCGACTGGGCCCGGATCGAGGCCGGCGTCGTCCAGCGGGCGCGCCTGCTGGAGGCGGTGCTGGTCGATGCCTATGGTCCGCAGCGTCTGCTGCGCGAGGGCCTCCTGCCGGGCGAGCTGCTGTTTCGCCACCCCGGCTGGTTGCGGGGCCTGCTGGGCTCGGTGCCCGGTGGCGAGCGTCACCTCTACATCGTCGCCTTTGACCTGGCTCGCGGCCCCGACGGTCTGTGGTGGCTGGTCGCGCAGCGCACACAAGGGCCTTCGGGCCTGGGCTACGTGCTGCACAACCGGATGCTGATCGCACGCCAGTTCCCCGAGGCCTTCCAGGCCCTGGCGGTGCGACCCGTGGCCGACAGCGTGCGCTCCCTCGTCGATGCGCTCGAACACGCGGCGACCGAGGTCGCCCGGCGGGCCGGTGACGGCGCGCCACGGCTCGTGCTGCTGACCCCCGGGCGCTACAGCGAGACCTACTTCGAGCATGTCTACCTCGCGCGTGAACTCGGCGTCACGCTGGTCGAAGGGGGCGACCTCACGGTGCGCGGCGAGCGGCTGTACCTGCAGACGGTCGAGGGCCTGGAGCCGGTGCATGGCATCCTGCGCCGGCTCGACGACGACTACTGCGATCCGCTCGAACTGCGGCCGGACTCGTCGATCGGCGTGCCCGGCCTGATGCAGGCGGCGCGCGCGGGCACGGTCGTGATGGCCAACGCGCTGGGCAGCGCCTTCGTCGAGTCGCCGGCGCTCCAGGGTTTTCTGCCCGGCATCGCCGAGGCCCTGTTCGACGAGACGCTGGTGCTGCCGTCGCTGCCGACCTGGTGGTGTGGCGAAGCCGCCGCGTTGACCGATGTGCGCGAGCGGCAGGCCGGCAAGGTCGTGCGCAGTACTTTTCCGAGGGCCGGCCGGACCTCGCAGGTGCACGACGCCGCGGCGCTCGACCTCGACGCCGACCCCGGCGCCTGGACCGTGCAGGGCCGGCTGCGCTTCTCGCGCGCGCCGATCCGCCAGGGTGGCGTGCTTGGCGCGCGGCCGGCGATGCTGCGTGTCTACGCGATGCTCGACCGCGACGGCCGCTGGCAGGTGCTGCCCGGCGGCATGACCCGTGTCGCCCAACGCGAGGACGCCAGTGTCTCGATGCAGCGTGGCGGCTCGAGTCTGGACACATGGGTGCTGGCCGAGGCCGCACAACGCCGCGCCGGCGTGGCCGTCGAAGCGCCGCACCGGCCGCGCCTGGTCTGGAGCGACATCCACCAGCGGCGCTGGCTGGTCGCCAGCCGCACGGGCGAGAACCTGTTCTGGCTCGGCCGCTACACCGAGCGCTGCGAGCAGCAGCTGCGCCTGGCGCGCGCCACGCTGGCCTGGCTGGGCAGCGGCGACGATGTGGCCGACGTCGACGAGTCAGGGGCCTTGACACCGTTGCCGCCGCTCCCGCCGATGTCGTCGATGTCGTCGATGTCGCCGATGTCGCAGATGCAGTCGATGTCCGCAAGCCCCCTGGCCGGCACCGCACCGCAGCGCCTGGACCGCGCGCTGTCGCAACTGGCCTGGGCCCAGGGGCTCGTCAGCACGGCCGTGCCGGCGCTGGCCCGGTCGCCGCAGCTCTTCGAGCGTGCCGTCCTCGCCGCCCTGGGCGATGCACAAGGGGGCAGCGTCGCGCAGTCGCTTCGCTCGCTGGAGAACCTGGCGCTGGCGCTGCGCGAACGCTTGTCCGACGAGCAATGGCTGCTGCTGCGCCGCATGCGCAGCGATCTGCACGAAGCACTGCAGGCTGCGGCCCGGCCGGCGGACGACAGCTTCGCGCTGGACGGTGACGGCTCCGGGGATGCCGACCTGGCCCAGATCTCGGAGCCGCCCAGTGACGCGACGGGCGAATCCGACGCCCGGCTGCCGACACCGGCGCGTGCCTTGGCCGCGCTCGACACCCTGGCCTGGCAGCTGGCGGCCGTCACCGGTGCGCAGACCGATCGCATGACCCGCGACCACGGTTGGCGGCTGCTGGCCACCGGCCGGCTGATCGAGCGCCTGATCGGCATGTCGCAGACCCTGCGCCTGTTGCTCGACCCCAGCTCGCCGGGCGGTGTTGCCGGGGGTGGCGCTGGCACCGAGCTGCTGCTGGCCCTGTTCGACAGCGCCATCACCTACCGCGCGCGCTACCAGCGCCACGACGACGCCCTGGCGCTCACCGAGTTGCTGGTGCTGGACTCGACCAACCCGCGCTCGCTCGCGGGCGTGCTGCGGCGTCTGCGAACCGAGCTGTCCAAGCTGCCCGCTTCCGGCGTCGACGAGGGCGCTGAGGTGCTGGTCAGCCTGCTGCCGGCCCGCGGCGTCGGTCTTGGCCCCGAGGAGCTGGACGATGCCGCCACCGACGAAGCGCTCTCCGCGATGATCGTCGCGCTCGCGAGCGACCTTGAAACCCGCGCGACGACGCTGTCGGACCGCATCGCCGAGCGCTGCTTCACGCCGGCCCACGGCAGCCAGCAAAGTGTCTGACGCGATGAGTCCCGCCCCTGCGCTGCTCGAGATCGAGCACATCACGCACTACGCCTACGCCAGCCCGGTGGGACTGGCCCATCACCGCGCGCACCTGCGACCCTTGGCCGATGCCGCGCAGCAGGTGATGGACTTCGATCTCGAGGTCGCACCCGAGCCCAGCCACCGGCGCAGCAGCATCGACAGCTTCGGCAACCCGCAGCTGCATTTCGAGCTCGAACGCAGCCATTCGTCGCTGCGTGTGCGCTCGCGAAGCCGCGTGCGCGTCGCGCCGCGCTTCGGGGCGCTCGACGCTGCGGCTTCGGAACCGTGGGAGCAGGTGGCTGACGCGCTGCGCTATCGGCCGCACCGGCCCCCGCACCCGGCCGTGGAGTTCTCGCTTCCATCGCCCTACGTGCCGCGGCTCGACGTCCTGCGCACCCTGGTCGAGCCGCTGCTGACCCCCGGGCGTCCGGTTGCCGGGCTGGCTCTCGCGCTGATGCAGCACGTGCATGCCGAGTTTGCGTACGACGGTGCGAGCACGACGGTGGACACCCCGCTGCACACGGTGCTCATGCAGCGTCGCGGCGTGTGCCAGGACTTCGCCCACGCGATGATCGGCGCCCTGCGCATGGCCGGGCTGGCGGCCCGCTATGTCAGCGGTTATCTTCTGACCCACGCGCCTGAAGACGGTCGCAGCCTGGTCGGTGCCGATGCGTCGCACGCCTGGGTCCAGGTGTGGTGCCCTGGGGCGCTGCCGGGCTTCGACGGTCGCGACGCCTGGCTGGACCTGGACCCGACCAACGACTGCGTGCCCGGCGTCGGTCACGTCCGGCTGGCCGTCGGTCGCGACTACGGCGACGTGGCGCCCCTGCGAGGCACCATTCGGGGCGGCGGCACGCATCGTTTCCAGGTCGCGGTGCGCACCCGGCAACTGCCGACGACATTCCCCCACGACGAGCCCATCGCCGAATCCCCAGCCCACGAGGCGAAACCACGATGAACCATCCTTACGACGAGATGCTGCCGACGCCGCCGTACGCGGCCGGGTCCGCGGTGCGGGCGCACTACGCCACCTATGCCCGTTGGCTTGCGAGCCAGGACGAGGACCTGATGCGCCAGCGACGTGAGGAGGCCGAGCTGATCTTCCGCCGTGTCGGCATCACCTTCGCCGTCTACGGCGCGAAGGACGAGGACGGGGCCGGCACCGAACGCCTGATCCCCTTCGACCTGATCCCGCGCGTGATCCCCGGCGACGAGTGGGCGCGCATGGAGCTCGGGCTGGCCCAGCGCGTGACGGCACTGAACCGCTTCATCCACGATGTCTACCACGGCCAGGAGATCCTCAAGGCCGGTGTCGTGCCGGCGGACCAGGTCCTGAACAACGCGCAGTTCAGGCCCGAGATGATGGGCGTCAACGTGCCTGGCAACGTCTATTCGCACATCGCCGGCATCGACATCGTGCGCGCCGGTCAGGCCGACGGGAGCGGCGAGTACTACGTGCTCGAGGACAACCTGCGCGTGCCCAGCGGCGTGAGCTACATGCTCGAGAACCGCAAGATGACGATGCGCCTGTTCCCGCAGCTGTTCGAGATGCATCGCGTGGCCCCGGTCGCCCACTACCCCGACCTTCTGCTCGAGACGCTTCGCACCGTGGCACCGGCCGGCGTCAACGAGCCGACCTGCGTGCTGCTGACGCCCGGCATGTACAACAGCGCCTACTTCGAGCACGCCTTCCTGGCCCAGCAGATGGGCATCGAGATCGTCGAAGGCCAGGACCTGTTCGTGCGCGAAGGCTTCGTCTACATGCGCACGACGCAGGGTCCGCGCCGGGTCGACGTGATCTATCGGCGCGTCGACGACGACTTCCTCGACCCGACGCACTTCCGCAAGGACTCCACGCTCGGCTGCGCCGGGCTGCTGGACGTCTACCGCGCCGGCAACATCACCTTGGCCAACGCCATCGGCACCGGCATCGCCGACGACAAGAGCATCTATCCCTACGTGCCGAAGATGATCGAGTTCTATCTCGGCGAGACCCCGATCCTGCAGAACGTGCCGACGTACCAGTGCCGCGACCCGAAGCAGCTCGAACACGTGCTCGCCAACCTCGACAAGCTCGTCGTCAAGGAGGTCCACGGCGCCGGCGGCTACGGCATGCTGGTCGGCCCGGCGGCGAGCAAGGCCGAGATCGAGGAATTCCGCGAGGTGCTGAAGGCCAGGCCCGACAACTACATCGCCCAGCCCACGCTGGCACTGTCGACCTGTCCGACCTACGTCGAGTCGGGCATCGCACCGCGCCACATCGACCTGCGCCCGTTCGTGCTGTCGGGCACCAGCGTGCAGACCGTGCCCGGCGGCTTGACCCGGGTCGCATTGAAGGCCGGCTCGCTGGTCGTCAACAGCTCGCAGGGTGGCGGCACCAAGGACACCTGGGTGCTGGAAGGCTGACGCCCCATCGACACGGAGATCACGACCATGTTGTCACGCACCGCCGACCATCTGTTCTGGATGGCCCGCTACATCGAACGTGCCGAAAACACCGCACGCATGCTCGATGTCAATTACCAGACCTCGCTTCTGCCGCAGTCGGCGCTGGAGTCCGAACGCGGCTGGCGAGGCCTGCTGTCGATCAGCGAGCTGACCTGGGCCTATGGCCAGAAGCACCAGGACATCAATGCCCGGAACGTCATGGACTTCATGGTCCGCGACGAGAGCAACCCGTCGGCCATCGTCTCGTGCATCCGTGCCGCGCGCGAGAACGCGCGGGCCGTTCGCGGTGCGCTGACGACCGAGGTCTGGGAGACCATGAACCAGACGTGGCTGGAGTTCAACCGGCTGATGAAGGAAGGCGCCTTCGACCGCGATCCGGGGCAGACCTTCGAGTGGGTGAAGTTCCGCTCGCACCTGTCGCGCGGCGTGACCGTGGGCACGATGCTGCAGGACGAGGCACTGCACTTCCTGCGCGTGGGCACCTTTCTCGAACGCGCCGACAACACCGCGCGTCTGCTCGACGTGAAGTTCCACGCGCTGGCGGGCGACTACTTCGGCACCGACAACATCAAGGAGAGCCAGGAGGTCGATTTCTATCACTGGAGTGCCATCCTGCGGTCGGTCTCCGGTTTCGAGATCTACCGCAAGGTCTACCGCAACGTGATCCGGCCCGAGCGGGTGGCCGAGTTGCTGATCCTTCGCCCGGACATGCCGCGCTCGCTCGCGGCGTGCATGAACGACCTGGTGCTCAATCTGAGCCAGGTGGCCAATGCGCAGAGTGGCGAGACGCTGCGTCGTGCCGGGCGGCTGCAAAGCGACCTGAAGTACGGCCGCATCGACGAGATCCTGGCCACCGGCCTGCATGCCTACCTGACGCAGTTCCTGGATCGTGTCGGCGATCTCGGGGTCGGCATCAGCCGTGACTTCCTGGTGCCGATGGCGGCCTGAGCGCGCGTCATGATCCCGGCACCGCTGCCGTCCGACGAAGAGCGCCGTCTGGCCCGATTGCATGCGCTGGCGGTGCTGGACACGGCGCGCGAGCCGCTGTTCGACGGGCTCGCGAACCTGGCCGCCGAACTGAGCGGCATGCCGATCGCACTGGTCAGCCTGATCGATGCCGACCGGCAGTGGTTCAAGGCGGGTGTCGGCCTGCCGGGTGTGTCGCAAACGCCGCGGGACCTGGCGTTCTGCGGGCACGCCATCCTGGGCTCCGGGATCCTGGAGGTGCCGGATGCATTGGCCGATACCCGATTTGTCGACAACCCGCTGGTGACCGGCGATCCGCACATCCGCTCCTACGTCGGCGCACCGCTGACGATGCCCGGCGGAGAGCGCGTCGGCACCTTGTGCGTGATCGGTCGCGAGCCCCGCCAACTGAGCGCGCAGCAGAAACGCCAGCTCGCGGCGCTGGCTGAAAGCTGCGTCCAGGCACTGCTGCTTCGCGAGCGGATCGTCCAGCATGAGGAGACCGGGCGCCGAGCGGCCGAGGCGGTCGTCGATCGGCTGCGCGAGAGCCAGGCCTTCCTCGACCGGAGCGGCCGGATGGCCGGCGTCGGGGCCTGGCAGATCGACCTGCCAACCGGTCGCATCACCTGGTCCGACCAGACCTGCCGCATCCACGACATGCCCGAGGGCCACGAGCCGACGATGGACGAGGGTCTTGCGTACTACGCCCCCGAGGCCCGGCCGGTCATCGAGGCCGCTGTTCAGCGGTCCCTGGCCGATGGTCTGCCCTGGGACCTGGAACTGCCCTTGGTCACCGCGAAGGGCCGGCGCATCTGGATCCGGACCCAGGCCGAGGTCGAGTTCGAGGGCGGCAAGGCGGTGCGACTGATGGGGGCCTTCCAGGATGTGACGCGGCGTCGCGAGACCGACGCCGCCCTGGCAGCCAGCAGCGAGCAGCTGCGTCGCTTCTACGAAACCACTCCGGCCATGCTGCATTGCGTGGACATGCAGGCCCGCCTGGTCAGCGTCAGCAACCGTTGGCTCGAGACGCTGGGCTGGCAGCGGTCCGAGGTCATCGGCCGCGACGTCGCCAGCTTCCTGGCCCCGGCGTCGCGCGAGCATGTACTGGGCAACGTGCGACCGCGCATGCTGATCGAAGGCCAAGTCGAAGACATCGCGCTGGAGATGCTGCGCCGTGACGGTTCGGCGCTGTCGGTGCGGCTGAGCGCGATCGTCGAGCACGACGCGCAGGGTCGGCCGCAGTTTGCGCTCGCGATCCTCGAGGACGTGACCGAGAAGCTCGAACGCACCGCCGAATTGCGGCGCGAACGTGACCTGCGCCAGCGTCTGGAGCGTCAGGCGCGTGAGCTCAATGTGCTGCTGGCCGAACGCAGCGAGATGCTCGACGTCCTGGCGCACGAGGTCCGTCAGCCTCTGCACAATGCCCAGGCGGCTTTGCAGAGCGCCGCAAGTGCTCTGGCCCAGCGTGGCGAGGCCACGGGTGCCGACCCGCTGGCGCGTGCGCGCCGTACCCTGGGCGTCGTGCTCGCCGGCATCGACAACACACTCGCCGCGGCCTCGCTGCTGGCGGGTGCGCGGGCCCTGGCCCAGGTGGATGGCGACATCGCCGCACTGATCGCGGTCGTGGTGGCCGACATGCCGGCCACCGACCGTGATCGCATCCTCATCGAACACGATCGCGATCTCCGGACCGCCGCGATGGACTCCGGACTGATGAGGCTGGCGCTGCGCAACCTGCTGGCCAACGCGCTGCGCGCTGCACCGTCTGGCACACCCGTGGTGCTGCGCGTTCGCGATCGCGAAGAGCCGCCTGAGTTGGTGTTCAGCGTCAGCGATCACGGGCCGGGCATCCCCGGCGATCTGCTGCCGCAACTGTTCGAGCGGGGGGTCCGCGGACCGGCCGCACCCGGGCGCGTCAGCCATGGCCTGGGCCTGTACATCGTGCGCCGTGTGATGGAGCTTCACGGCGGCCGTGCCGAGGTCGAGTCGACCAGCGAATCGGGCACGACGATGCGCTTGGTCTTGCCTCAGGGCCCTGTCGATGGTTGAGCATCGGTTGGCCTGCTACACTCGCACGTTTCCCACGCCAGATGTTCTGATCGCTTCGGCGGTCTCGACGCTCTGGTTGCCCTAGCAACCGCACGCCGCGGTGCATCGGGGCACCGGACCGAGTTCATCCGCCGTCGGCGCGCCCCACGCGCCGCAAGTGTCAGACCCCGGCTTCGACTGCCTCGCCACATCCAGCGGCGTACCTGTTGCGGCTAGACCCCCACCGCATCGGAGCCCACCCCCTTGGCGAAAGAAGAACTGATCGAGATGCATGGCGTCGTCGACGAGATCCTCCCGGACTCGCGATTCCGCGTCACGCTGGAAAACGGCCACAAGCTCGTCGCCTACACGGGCGGCAAGATGCGCAAGCACCACATCCGCATCCTGGCCGGCGACAACGTCTCGCTCGAACTCTCGCCATACGACCTCACGAAGGGCCGCATCACCTTCCGCCACCTCGAGCGCCGCGGCCCGGCGCCCACGAGCACGTCTCGCGCCCCCCGGCGCTGAGGCGGTTTTCCCAACTCACTTTTAACGATCCCACAGGAGAAACGACATGGCCACCGAAACCGGCACCGTCAAATGGTTCAACGATGGCAAGGGCTTCGGCTTCATTGCCCGCGACAACGGCGAAAAGGACCTCTTCGCGCACTTCAAGGAAATCCAGGGCACGGGCTTCAAGACCCTGCAGGAGAACCAGCGCGTCGAGTTCGAAGTAACGCAGGGCGAAAAGGGCCTGCAGGCCTCGAAGATCCGCGTGCTCTGATCCCCGCACCCTCGGTAGGCAAGCGCCGATTTCCGGCGCTGCGCACCGACTCAGACCCCTGTCCCTGGCGGCGACGCCGGCGGCAGGGGTTTGCTTTTGGGGTCGAGCTTCATCGCGGCCTTGACCAGAAGGTGCGCCGACACCGGTGCCGTGAGGAACAGGAACAGCGTGATCAGCAACTCGTGCCAGAACCACTGGCCGCGGGCCATGAACCAGAGTCCCGACGCGATCAGCACGCAGCCCACGCCCAGCGTCGTGGCCTTGCTCGGGCCGTGCAGGCGCTGATAGAAGTCCGACAGTCTGAACAGACCCAACGAGCCGACCAGCGTGAAGCCGGCGCCCACCAGCAGCAGCACGGCAATGGTGGCATCCAGCCAAGGTGCGATCCCGGCGGTCATTCGACGATGTCCCCACGCGCGAGGTAGCGGCTCATCACCACGGTGCCGATGAAGCCCAGCAGCCCCACCAGCAGTGCGACCTCGAACCAGTCGCGGCTGCTCCAGGCCATGCCGGCCATCACGACCACGGCCACGCCGACGATATACAGCGTGTCCAGGGCCAGGATCCGGTCCGGCAATGACGGACCGATGGCCAGCCGCCAGGCGGCCAGCAGCATCGCGACAAAAAAGATCCCGGTCACCCAGGGCAGCACGGTCAGGGTCAGGCTCACGATTCGGTCCCCTCGCCCAGGCCCACGATCAGCGGGGCCTCGTAACGCGACTTGATGTCCGCGATCAGTGCGGCCTCGTCGTCGCAGTGCAATGCGTGCACCAGCAGATGCCGGCGGTCTTCGGTCAGGTCGGACGACAGCGTCCCGGGTGTCATCGTGATGATGCCGGCGAGCATCACGATGCCGTGAGGGTCGCGGATCGTCAGCGGCACCCACACGAAGGCCGAACGGATGGCCGAGCGAGGGCCCAGCACACGCTTGGCGACGTCGACGTTGCTCTTGCAGATGTCCCACAGCACGGTGGCCATCAGCCGCAGCAGGACGCCCCAGCGTCGGACCCGCGGCTTCTGCGGTCGAAGCCTCTCGCTGAACCAGGGGATCGCGATGGCCAATGCCGTCCCCAGCAGCCAATGTCCGACCGAGGCGGACTGGTTCAGCAGCAACCACGCCAGCAGCAGCCACAGGCTCATCAGGGGCGACGGAAACAGGCGTTGCATCACTTGGACTCTCCGCGCTCGCGCATTTCGCGCCGGACATCGTGTGCGGGGGGAACCGGTCGCGCGCTCAGCACGGCGTCGATGTAGACCTGGCGCTGCAGCATCTGCTCGGCCGCGGCGCGTGCCGCTGCGGTCAGCGGACCGGCGCTGAGCGTCACACCCAGCAGAGCCGCACCCAGCATCACCAGCGCCAGGGTCTGCAAGGGCTTGTGTGGCGTCGTCGCCCCTGGGACGACCGCGCCTGCGGGTGTCGTCGACCCACCCTCCCAGAAGAGCGTCGCACCGGCGCGAGCCAGCGCCACCATCAGCGCCAGGCTGCTGCCGAGCACCAGGGTCACGACCCAAGCGGCCCAGGGTGTCGTGCCCGCCGCCTGGAGCAGCATGGCCTTGCCCAGGAAGCCGGCGAGCGGGGGCACGCCCGCGGCGGCAACCGCCGCCGCCATGAAGGCCAGGGCCAGTGGCGCCCAGGTACCCGGCGACATCGGCAGGGGCCTGAGCAGGTCGGCGCCTTTGGCCGAACCGCCACGGGCCGCCAGGATGCGGTCGGCCAGCAGGAACAGGAACGCGGCCGCCAAGGTGCTGTTGACCAGGTAGAAGAGCCCGGCCGTGATCGTGCCTGCGGTGCCCAGGCCGATGGCCACGAGCAAGGTGCCCGCCGATCCGACGACCAGGTAGGCCACCAGCGCCCGCAGCCGGGGGGCGGCCAGAACCCCGATCGCCGCCAGGACCACGGTCGCCAGGGCGAGCACCGGCAGGGCCGGGTCGGCGATGCCCACCGTTGCGCCACCGACACCCGGCAGGCTGTCGGCGCTGCCGGTGCCGAAGATCAAGGTCGTGGTGCGTGCGATGCAGTACACGCCGACCTTGGTCAGGATCGCGAACAGGGCCGCCACGGGGGCGGTGGCGCTGGCGTAGGTGTCCGGCAGCCAGAAGTACAGCGGCAGCAGCGCGGCCTTGACCGCAAACACCACCAGCAGCAGCAGCGAGGCGGCCTGCGCCAGACGCTGGTTCTCGGCGGCGAGCTGCGGGATCTTGACCGCGAGGTCGGCCATGTTCAGCGTGCCCGTGACCGCATACAGCAGGCTGACCGCGATCAGGAACAAGGCCGAGCCGGTGAGATTGAAGACGACATAGTGCATCGAGGCCTTCAGCCGCTGGCGGCGGCCGTCGGCGTCGCCGTGCAGCAGCAGTCCGTAGCTGGCCGCCAGCAGGACCTCGAAGAAGACGAACAGGTTGAACAGATCGCCGGTCAGGAACGCGCCGTTCAGGCCCATCAACTGGATCTGGAACAGCGAATGGAAATGCTGCCCGCGGCGGTCGTCGCCGGCGCAGGCGTACAGCAGCGACGCCACGGCCACGACGCTGGTCAGCAACAGCATCAGCGCAGCCAGCCGGTCCAGCGCAAGCGCGATGCCGAAGGGGGCCTGCCAGTTGCCCAGCAGGTAGGCCCGCACCTGGCCGTCCAGCGACTGTGCAAACAGACCCACCGTCGTGACCAGCAGCAGCAGCGTGGCCAGCACCGACAGCGGTTGCACCCAGCGCGAGCGCGCCTGCTCCAGCAGCACCAGCAATGCGCCGGCGACCAAGGGCAGAACGATGGGGACCACGGTGCCATGCCCGGCCATCAGGCCGAGCACATCGGGCGCGCTGCTCGAGACCGAGATGGCCATGCTCATGCCATCGGCTCCTTGCATTCCGGCGCAGCGTGACCGGCGTCGCCATCGACGTGGTCGTTGCCGGTCTCGGCGCGGGCGACGAGCGCGATCGCCAGCAGCACCGCCGTCATCGCAAAGCCGATCACGATCGCCGTCAGCACCAGGGCCTGGGGCAGCGGGTCGGTGGTGTTGGCAAGGGTCGCGGTCGTTCCGGCCTGCACGAGGGGGACCGCGTCAACGCGGACACGGCCCATCGCGAAGATGAACAGGTTCACCGCATACGACAGCAGCGTCAGCCCGAGCACGACGTCGAAGCTGCGCGGACGCAGCAGCAGCCAGGTGCCGCACCCGGCCAGGGTGCCGATGAAGATGGCAAGCAGCAGCAGCATCGCTCAGCCCCTGGTCCTTCCGGGCAGCGCCGCGCCCGAGAGCGGCCCGCCGAGCCGGACGATGGACAACAGCATCACCATCGTGGCCCCGACGACGACCAGGTACACCCCAAGGTCGAACACGCCTGCGCTGGCCAAGGGCACGCCGCCGACACCGGGCAGCCAGGGGTAGTCGTAGGTGCTGGTCAGGAAAGGCGCGCCAAACAGCCAGGCTGCGCAGCCCGTGGCCGCCGACAGCGCCAGGCCCCACGCCGCCCAGGCGCGGTAGTCGCCTGCATGCGCGCCCGATCCCAACTGCGTCGCGACCCAGGTCCTGCCGTTGCTGACGTAGAGCAGGGTCAGGCCGATGGCGAGCACCAGCCCTGCGATGAAGCCACCCCCCGGGGCGTTGTGGCCACGCAGGTAGAAGTAGACCGAGATCAACAGCGCAAACGGCAACACCAGGCGCGACACGAGCTGCAGCATCAGCGGGTGGCGTTCGCTGGGCAGGCCTGGCGGCACGACCGGCAGGCCGCCCGGGCCGGGGCTGAAGTTCGCGAGCAGTGCCTGCATCAGCAGCGCGGCGACCGCCATCACCGTGATCTCGCCCAGGGTGTCGAAGCCGCGGTAGTCGACGATGATCACGTTGACCGCATTGGCGCCACCGCCCAGCGGCAGGGTCGTGGCCAGGAAGTAGTCGCTGATCGACGAACCCGGCCGCGTCACGACCATCCAGACCAGCGCGGTCACGCCCAGCCCGACGGCGGTCGCCAGCACGATGTCGCGCCCTTGCCGCCACCCGTCCCAGAGGCGCGCCGGCTGTTCCGCAGGGCTGGCCGGCGACCGGGCCGGCAGCCAGTGCAGTGCCAGCATCATGAGCATGATGGACGCCAGTTCGACCAGCAGTTGCGTCAGCGCGAGATCGGGTGCCGACAGGCCGACGAACACCCCGCACACGACCAGGCCTGCGGTGCCCATGGCCACCAGGGCCAGCAGGCGCTGGCGGTGCAGCACCGCGGTGCCCAGCGCCGCCCCGATGCCGAGCACCGCCAGTGCCAATGCGGGCCAGGAGAGGTCGTCCAGGTGCAACGGCGCGGCCTGAGCCGGAGCCGCGCCCAGGCCGACGACAAACGGCCAGGCGCCGGCCAGCAGCGCCATGAGCACCAGCAAGGCGAGGTAGCGCTGCAGGCGTCCGCTCTGCAAGGCGCCGGTGGCGGCCACGGCGGCGGCGATGCCGCCGGCCTGGAGCGCGGAGAAGAACTCGCGCCCACCCGAGCGGATCCACCCCGGGAGCCGCACCACGCGGTGCAGGTCGACAAAGCGCTGCAGCCCGAAGTACAGCGCCACGCCACCCAGCACGGCCACGGCGCTCATGGCCAGCGGCAGGTTCAGGCCGTGCCAGATCGCGAGCTTGAACTCCGGCAGCGGCGTGCCGTGCAGGGCACCCTGGGCCGCGACGGCCAGGACGGCTCCGACGGTCCACTGCGGAGCCAGGCCGACCGCCACGCACAGGACCACCAGCAGCAGCACCGGCGCGCGCATGAAGAACGGCGCTTCGTGGGGCGTCCTGGGCAGGTTGACCGGTTCGCCGTTGAAGAACGTGTCGTGGATGAAGCGCAGGCTGTAGGCGACGCTGAACAGACCGGCCAGCGTCGCCCCCAGCGGCAGCAGCCACTCCAACGCAGTCTGGCTGTCCTTGGCCACCGTCTCGGTGAAGAACATCTCCTTGCTCAGGAAACCGTTGAGCAGCGGGACGCCGGCCATCGACGCCGCGGCCACCATGCCCAGCGTGGCGGTGAACGGCATGTACTTCATCAGCCCGTTGAGGCGCCGCATGTCGCGCGTCCCGCACTCGTGGTCGATGATCCCTGCGCTCATGAACAGACCGGCCTTGAAGGTGGCGTGGTTCATGATGTGGAAGACACCGGCCACGATCGCCAGCGGTTCGTCCAGGCCGAACAGCAGCGTGATGAGGCCCAGGTGGCTGATCGTCGAATACGCCAGCAGGCCCTTGAGGTCGTGCTGGAAGATCGCGACATACGCGCCGAGCAGCAGCGTGGCCAGTCCGGTCAGCGAGACGATCCAGAACCACTCCGGGGTGCCGCCCAGAGCCGGCCACAGCCGCGCGAGCAGGAAGACCCCGCACTTGACCATCGTCGCCGAGTGCAGGTAGGCCGACACTGGCGTCGGCGCGGCCATCGCATGCGGCAGCCAGAAGTGGAACGGGAACTGCGCGCTCTTCGTGAATGCGCCCAGCAGCACCAGGATCAGGGCGGTCGTGTAGAGCTCGTGGCCGCGGATGCGATCACCGGCCGCCAGCACCGTGTCGAGCGAATAGCCCCCGGCGATGTGCCCCAGCAGCAGCGCACCGGCCAGCAGGCACAACCCGCCGGCGGCGGTGATGGCCAGGGCCATGCGCGCGCCTTCCCGGGCCTCTGACTTGTCGCGCCAGTATCCGATGAGCAGGAACGACGACAGGCTGGTCAGTTCCCAGAACACGACCATCAGCACCAGGTTCTCGGCCAGCACGACCCCGAGCATCGCGCCCATGAACAGCAGCAGAAAGCTGAAGAACCGAGGCCCCGGATCGGCCGGATCCAGGTACCAGGCCGCATAGAGCACGATCAGCGCACCGATGCCCACGATCAGCAGTGCAAACAGCCACGCCAGGCCATCGAGCCGGAATCCGAAGTTCAGCCCGAGCGCCGGCACCCAGGGCTTGACCCACGACGGCACCTCCCCTGCGAACACGGCGGGCGCCAATGCCAGCACGAGCGCCAGGCCGATCAGGGCCACGGCGCCGGACAGCCAGGCGGCGGTGCGGCGCGACGAGGCCGGCAGAAGCGCGACGACCAAGGCCCCGATCCAGGGCAGCAGCGCCAACGTCGGCAGGTAAGCGGAAGACATCGGGAGGCGGTCGGGCCGGAGCGGGGCGCGATGGAGGGTTTGGTTTTGACGCCGGGCGAGATTCTGGCGGCTTCATCGCAGCGCCAAGGACATGCCGGGGTTCCGGTGGGGGCATCGCGATGCATTTTGTGGCCTCCGGAAGCCATCCCGGCCCCTACACTGGAAATCCGCGGCCATGTCGACCGACCCTTACGAACCGTCCCCGGGTGCCACGACGCCCCCGACAGCGCCGCATCGCCCGGAGTCCCGGACCGAGCGCGAACGGGAGCGCCTGGCGTTTGCGGTTCAGGCTGCCAAGTTGGGCATCTGGGAACGCGACGCCCAGGGCGCCATCGTCTACTGGAACGCCGCGATGTACCAGCAGCGCGGCTTGTCGCCCGACGACCCGCGTTCGGTTGACGAACTCGCCCGCGCGGTTTCGCATCCGGACGACATGGCGGTGCTGAACGATCGGGCGATGGCCAGCTTGAAGACCGGCGAACCCTACCGCAGCGAACTGCGCGTTCGGCGTCCGGACGGCGAGTGGCGCTGGTTGCTCAGCGAAGGACGGGCGGTGCTGGATCCGGAGGGGCTCTGCACCGGGTTTGTCGGCGTGCACCTCGACATCACCGAGCGCAAGACGGCGCAGGCGCTGGCGGCCGACAAGGCGCGCGCCGAGCAGGCCAGCCGCGACAAGTCGGCCTTCATGGCGCGCATGAGCCACGAGCTGCGCACACCGATGAACGCGATCCTCGGATTTGCCCGTCTGATGGGCGACGACCCCGAACAGCCGCCGACACCCCATCAGGCGGAGCGCCTGCGCCTCATCCTGCAGTCGGCCGGCGATCTGCTGACCCTGATCGACACGATGCTCGACATCGCGGGCGACGAGGCGGACTCGCGTCGTGTCGAGCCGGCAACGCAGTCCGGGCTTCCAGCGCCCGGCATCCAGTCCGAACCCGAGTCCCCTTCGACAGCGCCTCAGCCACCCCAGGTCGATCTGCCGCCGCTGAAGGTGTTGTACGTCGAAGACAACCCGGTCAACCTGCTGGTCCTGAGTGAGCTGCTCGGCCTGCGGTCCGAAGTGCAGCTGACCTCGGCCTGCGATGGTGCCAGCGGCCATGCCGCGGCCTTGGCCGAACGGCCAGAGTTGCTGCTGCTGGACCGCCAGTTGCCGGACATCGACGGCGTGGAGTTGATGCGCCAGCTCCGACGCGAGCCGGCTCTTTCACGGGCCCGCTTCATCGCCGTGTCGGCCGATGCGATGCCCGAGAACATCCAGGCCGCGCTGGCGGCCGGCTTTGACGACTACTGGACCGAGCCGCTGGACTTCGAGCGGGTCCTGGCCAGCATCGACCGTCTGCTCGAGGCCAGGCGCCGATGACGGACCGGGGTCAGGGCGCCAGGCGCTCCCGGCGCCAGCCTCCAGGGGCCTCAGGGTCGGCGCGGTAGCTCAGCCGGTCGTGCAGGCGGCTGGCACGGCCTTGCCAGAACTCCCAGCGGTCCGGGCACAGCCGGTAGCCGCCCCAGTGCGGTGGGCGGACCGGGTTCAGGCCGTGACGCAAGGCGGCCTCGGCTGCGCGGGCGACCAGCACGGCCCGCGACGTGATCGGTTCGCTCTGGGGCGAGGCCCAGGCCCCGATGCGCGAGTCCAGCGGCCGGCTGGAGTAGTAGGCATCCGATTCGGCGTCCGATACCCGCTCGACGGCACCTTCGATGCGCACCACGCGTTCGAGCTCAACCCAATGGAACTGCAAAGCGGCCCAGCGATGGGCCAGCAGCTCCCGGCCCTTGCGGCTGTTGTAGTTCGTATACCAGACGATGCCCTGCTCGTCATATCCCTTGATGAGAACCACCCGGGTCGACGGGCGCCCGTCGTTGCCAACGGTCGCCAGCGTCATCGCATTGGGCTCCGGGATCGCGGCTGCGATGGCCTCGTCGAGCCAGACGCGGAACTGCGCCAAGGGCGCTTTCGCGGCGCGATCCTCTTCCAACGTGTCGCGTTCGTAGCTCTTCCGAAGGTTGGCGACCGATTCAGAGCGGGTGTCTTGGGGCATGGGCAGAGGTGGCAGACGTCAGGAAGGAGGGTCTGGAGGCGTTGCGGCGGCGTCGTTTTGCGACCCCTTGGTTCACCCCTAAAGGGAACTCCGTAAGTGAACGTCCCGGTGCTGCGCGGCGTTGGCCGACCCCATTCTCGCCATCACATGAGACTCCGTCCAACCATCATCGTGGTGGCCGCAGGCAGCGGCAAGCGCTTCCAGGGCCCAATGCACAAGCTCGAGCAGAGCCTGGGAGGCACCACCGTGCTCGGCCGCACCCTGCGCCAGGCCATCGCGACCCAGCTGCCGGTTCTGGTGGTGACGACCGAAGAGCGTCGCCCGCTGGCGGCCCAGCACTGCGCCGGGCGCGACATCCTGGTGCTGTCCGGCGCCGAAGCCGCTCGCGGCATGGGCCACTCGATCGCCGCGGGCGTGGCCGAGCGCTCAGGCGCCAACGGCTGGCTGATCCTGCCCGGGGACCTGCCGCTGGTCCGGCCCGCGACCCTGCGGTCGGTGGCCGCGGCGCTCGAGCACCATGCCGTGGTCTTTGCCCAGTACCAGGGCCGGCGAGGCCATCCGGTGGCCTTTGGTGCCGAGCTGTACTCTGAACTCGTCCGGCTCGACGGCGACGACGGCGCCCGCCGTGTCGCGCTGCGTTACCCCGCGCTCGGCCTTGAGGTCGACGACCCCGGCGTGCTGATGGACGTCGACACCGTGGCCGACCTGGCCCGCGTTCAGGCCGCGCTCGCGCCCGCCGCCGGAACCGACGGCAGCTGAGCGCCTGAACGGCCACCGAGTTGGCACGAGGGTGCCAACTCATGCGTTTTGATCGCTAGAAAACACATATAGAAGTGTGATTTGTTGGCTCAAGCAGTTCTGCTTCCGAGCCGAAACTTGTCATGGACAAACTGCTCCCGCCATGGCGTCCAGCTTGACGTTCGATGGCCGCGGCAGCGCTCAACCTTGGAGTTCGCCATGACCACGAAGTCTCGCTTCACGCTCGCGCAAAGGCTCTACGCGGCCTGCGCCGTCCTTGTCTTCAGCCTGCTCACGCTGGCGACCGCGGTCTGGCTCCTGATGGGGGACGGAATCGAAACGGCGGCGGATGTCAAGAACAACAGTGTTCCGCAGTTGAACCGCATCGCCGAGATCGAACTGAACGTCACGCGGGCCTCGCTGCAGCTTCGCCACGCCATCCTGGCCCGGACGCCCGAGGAAGTCGGTGCCGCCTTGGCCGATGTCATGGACAAGAAGACCCTGGTGGAAGCGAAGCTCGAAGAGTTCGGCAAGGCCCAGGTCACACCGGCCGACATGGAGGCGTTTGCGCCGATGCCGGCGTTGATGCGCGATTTCTGGAAAGTCGGCGCGGAAAACGTCCAACTGATCCAGCAAGGCCGCAAGGACGAGGCCTTCGCCTTCCTGGTCGAGCGCACGATCGGCGCCCGCAACGCACTGCTGACCCCGCTGGGCAAGGAGAAGGAGCGTCAGCAGCAGCAGCTTGCAAGCGAGGTCCACGACCTCCAGGAAGAAGCGAATTTCGCGCGCAACCTGGTCGTCGGCATGGTGCTCATGGTCTCGGCCGGAGTGACCGGTCTGGCGCTCTGGCTGGTCAGCGTGATGCGTCGCCTCGGGGGCGAGCCCGACGAACTGAAGCTGGCGGCCGACGCCGTGGCTTCGGGCAACCTGGGCTTCTCTGTTCCGGTGCGGCCCGGTGACAGCACCAGCGTGATGGCGGCGATGGCGCGCATGCGTGAGGGCCTGGCGAAGACCGTGCGCCAGGTGCGCGAGAACGCCGAGAGCGTGGCCACCGCCAGCGCGCAGATCGCCAGCGGCAATGCCGACCTTTCCATCCGGACCGAACAGCAGGCGAGTTCGCTGCAGCAGACGGCGTCGTCGATGGAAGAACTGGGGACGACCGTTCGCCAGAACGCCGACAGTGCGCGTCAGGCCAACCAGCTCGCGGTGAGTTCGTCGCAGGTCGCCGCGCAAGGCGGCGAGACCGTGCGCGAGGTCGTGGAGACGATGCGCGGCATCAACGAGAGCAGCCGCAGGATCGCCGACATCATCGGCACGATCGACGGCATCGCCTTCCAGACCAACATCCTGGCGCTGAATGCTGCCGTTGAAGCGGCGCGTGCCGGCGAGCAGGGACGCGGCTTCGCGGTGGTCGCCAGTGAGGTGCGCAGCCTGGCTCAGCGCAGTGCCGAAGCGGCACGCGAAATCAAGTCGCTGATCGGCGCCAGCGTCGAGCGTGTCGAGCAGGGGACGGCCCTGGTGGATCGTGCCGGCGCGACGATGCAGGAGATCGTCCAGTCGAACCAGCGCGTCAGCGACATCGTGGCCGAGATCAGCGTGGCCAGCCATGAACAGAACCAAGGCGTGCAGCAAGTCGGCCAGTCGGTCCAGCAGATGGACCAGGCCACTCAGCAGAATGCCGCGCTGGTCGAACAGAGTGCCGCCGCCGCCGACAGCCTGCGCCAGCAGGCCCAGCATCTGGTGCAGTCGGTCGCATCGTTCCGGCTGGCTTGACCCACGCGCCGCCGGCAACCGGCGGCGGCGTGCCTACAGCAGCCCCTGGCGGCGGGCCAGGGCCATCAGGCGCTCGATCTCGCGGTCGTGCACGCCGTGTTCCTTCAGGGCCTGTGCAGTCTGGGCCAGGTAGTCCAGCGTGCTGCCATAGCGGCCGCGCGCGTGGCGCAGGATGTGCAGCACATGGGCGTCGGGCAGCCGCGGGTGGCAGGCCTCGTGGCGCGGGCTGAGCGTGAAGGCCAGCGCCTGGACCTCTCCGGCGCTGGTCGTGCAGCGCACCAGCCGCGGGTCGTAGACGCCGGTGGGCATCTCGCGCTGCCACAGCCGCTCGAGCAGCGCATCGTCAGGGTCGGGTGGCAGTCGGTAGACAAAGCCGCGGCAGGCTCCGCCCGGCAGCAGCGCAAACACCAGGCCGGGCTCCTGAGGCGTGCCGCGGTTGATGCGCGAGCGCATGCGCAGCGCACGGTGCCAGCCCTGCACCCGGGCGGCGCGGCGTTCTGCAGGGTCGAACTCCGGGCGCCAGATCAGCGACCCGTAGCCGAACAGCCACCGCTCCCGGTGGCTGGCCCATGTCCGACGCAGTTCGTCGAGCAGCCGGCGCGGGTCCCGCACGATCAGTTCGGGCGGGATGCCTTTGGCCGCGACGTCGGCGCAGGGCTCCAGGGGCGGCTGCGGGGGCTTGGCCATGAAGGGCGTCGATGTTACCGGCGGTGGTGACTCCGGAGCGCTCCGATGTAACCCGGTTACCTCATCAGGGGTGCATCGGTTACATTGCGCCACCGCCACCGCCACCGCCACCGCCATCGCCCGACCTTCGTCCCCACCTGACATGGCCACCGCACCTGCCCCGCAAGACCCGCCCCGACTGCACCCCACCGTGGCCGCCGTGACGGCGCGGATCCGCGAGCGCAGCGCACCCACCCGCCAGGCCTATCTGGCGCGGCTGGACGCCATCGCCCGCAGGCCCCGTGGCAGCGACCGCATGGGCTGCGCCAACGTCGCGCACGCCTTTGCCGCGCTGCCGGCGAGCGACAAGTTCCGCGTCGTCGCCGAGCGTTCGCCGCACATCGGCGTCGTCACCGCCTACAACGACATGCTGTCGGCCCACCAGCCTTACGAGCGCTTCCCCGACGTCATCCGCGACGAGGCGCGCCGCCATGGCGCCACGGTCCAGGTGGCGGGTGGCGTGCCGGCGATGTGCGACGGCGTCACCCAGGGCCTGCCCGGCATGGAGCTGAGCCTGTTCTCGCGCGACACGATCGCGATGGGGACCGCCGTTGCACTGACGCACGACGTGTACGACGCCGCCTTGCTGCTCGGGGTCTGCGACAAGATCGTGCCGGGCCTCCTGATCGGTGCGCTGCACTTCGGGCACCTGCCGTGCATCTTCGTGCCCGCCGGGCCGATGAGCAGCGGCCTGCCGAACAACGACAAGGCCAAGGTGCGCGAGCGCCACGCGCAGGGCCTGGTCGGCCGCGACGAGCTGCTGGCCGCCGAGAGCGCTGCGTACCACGGCGCCGGGACCTGCACCTTCTACGGCACCGCGAACAGCAACCAGATGCTGCTTGAGGCGATGGGCCTGCACGTCCCGGGCAGTGCCTTCGTCCACCCGCATGCGGACCTGCGCGAGCAGCTCACGCGCCAGGCCGTGCGCAGCGTGCTGGCGATCACGCGACCCGAGCACCGGGCGCCGATCGGCCACGTCGTCGACGAACGCGCCATCGTCAACGCCATGGCCGCGCTGCTGGCCACCGGCGGCAGCACCAACCACCTGATCCACTGGGTCGCGGTGGCACGCTCGGCCGGCATCCTGATCGACTGGGACGACTTTGCCGAGCTGTCTTCGGTCGTGCCGCTGCTGGCCCGTGTCTACCCCAACGGCAGCGCCGACGTGAACCAGTTCCAGGCCGCCGGCGGGCCCGGCTTCGTGATGCGCGAGCTGCTCGCCAGTGGCCGCATGCACGGCGACGTGCTGACCGTGAGTCCGGGCGGCATCGCCGACTTCACGAAGGAGCCCCTGATGCAAGCCCAAGGCGACGACCGCGCACTGGTCTGGCGCGCCTGGCCCGAAGCCAGCGGCGACACCAGCATCGTGCGCGGCGCACACGAACCGTTTTCGGTCACGGGGGGCCTGTCGCTGCTGCAGGGCAACCTGGGCCGCGCGGTGATCAAGACCTCGGCCGTGCCCGACGACCGTCACATCATCGAGGCGCCGGCGCGGGTCTTCGACAGCCAGGAGGCCTTGCAGGCGGCCTTCAAGGCCGGTGAGCTGAACCGCGACGTCGTCGCGGTGGTGCGGTTCCAGGGCCCGCAGGCCAACGGCATGCCCGAGCTGCACAAGCTGACGCCGCCGCTGGCGGTGCTGCAGGGCCAGGGCCACCGCGTCGCCCTGGTCACCGACGGCCGCATGAGCGGCGCCAGCGGCAAGGTGCCGGCGGCGATCCACGTCTGCCCGGAGGCCCTGGCGGGCGGCCCGCTGGCCAAGGTGCGAGACGGCGACCTGCTGCGAGTCGATGCCGTGGCCGGCCGTCTGGAGGCGCTGGTCGACGCTGTCGAATGGGCGTCGCGCGAGCCGGCCGTCCGGCCCGCAGCACAGGCCGAGCTGCATGGCCATGACCTCGGCCGGGAGCTGTTTGCCGGCATGCGGCGCAATGTGCGCCCGGCCGAAGAAGGCGCCGTCACCTGGCTGTGAGGCCGCCGGCCCTGCACGATCCCAACCCGTTACCTGGTGCCACCATGACCCTGCCCGACACCCTCGAACTCGCAGCCCCCGGCCCGGTGATCCCGGTCATCGTGATCCAGCGCCTGGCCGACGCCGTGCCGCTCGCGCGCGCGCTGGTCGAAGGCGGGGTGCGGGTGCTCGAGGTGACGCTGCGCACGCCGGCGGCGCTGGACGCGATCCGCGCCATCGCGGCCGAGGTGCCCGGCGCCATCGTCGGCGCCGGCACCTTGCGCAGCGCGCACGACGTGGACGCGGTGCTGAAGGCCGGCGCCACCTTTGCCGTCAGCCCGGGCTACACCGCGGCGCTGGGGGCCGCCTGCCGCAGCGCGGGCCTGCCGCTGCTGCCCGGTGTCGCCACCGCCAGCGAGGCCATGGCGGCCATGGACGATGGCCACCGATTCCTGAAGTTCTTTCCGGCGACCGCGGCCGGGGGAATCCCGATGCTGAAGGCGCTGGCCGGTCCGTTCCCGGACCTGGCCTTCTGCCCCACCGGCGGCATCACGGTCGAGACCGCGCCGCAGTTCCTGGCGCTGCCCAATGTGCGGGTCTGCGGCGGCTCGTGGCTGACGCCCGAGGCAGCGGTCGCCGCGGGCGACTGGCCGCGCATCGTGCAGCTCGCGCGCGAGGCTCAGGCGCTGCGCGGCTGAGGTCGGTTCACGCGGCCCATCCAGGCCGCGAGATCGCCGGCCCCGGCCGTCTTGACATCGGCAATGGCGCCGACCCGGTCAGGCGCGCTGCGGTTCTGGCTGAGCTTCCACTTGCCCTGCAACGGTGGTGCACCGCTTGATAAAGCGTTACCTGACCGGCCAGGCTGGGCTCAAGCCTGACGCAGCCGCCAGCGGCGCCGTTACGCTGATTCAGCGCTTTGGCTCGGCCGCCAACCTCAACTTCACCTGCATTGCTTGGTGCTGGACGACCTGTACCGGCGTAGCGCAGAGGGTGCACCGGAGTGACAAGAACGTGCTTAGTCGAGCGGATCTTCGAGCTCGAAGCTAAGCGCGACGGTGCGGTGATGGCGATGTATCGGTTTTGTCTAGACGGTTCATGAATCCAATGAGGAGGCGTCTCTTCCGGGGCAGTACTTGCAATCGATGGACTGTCTGACCTTCGAGATTGAGTAAAGGCAGCAGCGCAATCGCCGCCGCTCGCGCGGGGGTGCCCTAAGTTCAAGCAACTCCACCCGCCGCAAACTATGCAGTGCGGGTGTCGTGAAACATCCGGGCTAGGCATACTTGGGGCGGGCGCAATGAAGGGGTGGGCCTTGGTAGACCCGGCATCGATAGGTCTGGTGTGTGCAGCCGCCGCGGCGCCGACATTGGCTGCCTTGGCGGCAGA
>Ga0209985_10000689_pt1 | contig 35927 bp, 30 predicted proteins | sample NOAtaG_FD_187305 | JGI IMG/M metagenome (GOLD analysis project Ga0209985, IMG submission 187305) | Freshwater lake microbial communities from Lake Erie, under a cyanobacterial bloom - NOAA_Erie_Diel6S_1000h metaG (SPAdes) (version 2) | ecosystem: Environmental > Aquatic > Freshwater > Lake ...
ATCCCTGTTTGGTAAGTAGCTCAATCTTAACCCTGTCCTCATAGGTAAGTCTTTTGTATTCTTTCATTTTGCAACAAGTTACTTTTTGTAATTTGTTGCGCTAAACTTTTGAATCGAAGGACTTAAATTTGATTTATTTCATTTGGCCATTTAAGAATTTAAGAACTTCTTTTCTGTCACTTGATTTAGCTACTATGAATTTGTAAGTTATTTTGTCATTCAAGTCAACAATAACTCTACTTTGTCACAACTATTAATAGGAGCATAATTTAGTGATACATCAAAAGGAATTTGTATCTTTGTGCCATGGCAGACAAACGAGGCACGAAAGATAGCCAAGAGACAAAAAGGAAATTGGTAGTGGCATATCTAAAAAAGCGAATGGGCACACATAAGCAAGCGGCAGGATTGTTCGGCCTGTCAAAAAGTGCTGTTGATAAAATCTGGACGCGCTATAAAACAGGTGGCCTCAGGGGGCTGGCCTCAAGAAAGCGTGGTGTCACGGGCGGCCTGAAAATGAGTGGCAAACAAGCAGCACAAGTTCGTGGGTTGATAAAAGACAAGCTGCCAGACCAACTGAAATTGCCATTTGGCCTATGGACAAGGGAAGCCGTGCAGCAATTGATCTCAAGGCGCTTTAAAGTAGAACTGTCCCGCTGGCAGGTAGGCCGCTATTTGAAATATTGGGGGTATACCCCTCAAAAGCCTATCGGCAAGGCCTTTGAGCAGAAGCCAGAGAGGGTAAAGGCCTGGTTGGGGAAGGAATACCCCGACATTAAGAGAAGGGCTGCAAAAGAAGGCGCTGTCATCTATTTTGGGGATGAGACAGGGATGCGGAGCGATCACCAAGCGGGCCGGTGCTACGCCCCTTCCGGGGAAACACCTGTTGTCAAAAGGACAGGCCAACGTTTCTCCCTGAACATGATCTCAGCCATAAGCAACAAAGGCCATTTGCAGTTCATGATACTGGACGGGCGGTTCAACAGTGAAGTGTTTGGGGTCTTCCTAAAGCAAATGATAAAGCACGCCAGGTACAAAATATATTTTGTGACCGATGGCCACCCTGCACACAAGACAAAAAAACTAAATGAGTGGTTGTCAACGAATAAAAAAAAGATAGAGATTTTTTTCCTTCCCCCATACAGTCCAGAATTGAACCCCCAAGAATATGTCAACCAAGATGTGAAGACAAATGTGATCGGGAAGAAACGCCCTATCAATAAGGTTCAGATGAGAGCAAACGTGGAAGAATTTATGTACAACACAAAAATAACAAAAAGCAGGTGCAAAAATATTTTCATGTGAGCCACGTGAAATATGCAGCCTAACAATTTTTGTATCACTAAATAACCTATACATTAATAATATGATCATCACGGCATACATGATCAGATCCACCCGATTCCACTCGCGGTACTGATTATGCAATTCTTTGAGCCTTCTGAACATCCCGTCAAAAATAAATCTTTTGCGGCCCGAAACCTCAGGGCATCCGATGCGTTTACAATGCTGTTTTTTATACGAAAATTACTTTTTGTGCGAAAATTACTTTTGGGCCTTTTGTTGCTCGGTTACGTTTTGGCCGCCAGTGGCCAAACACGAGTTACGGTAAGTGGTTATATCCGCGACCAATCGAACGGTGAAGCCCTGATTGGCGCTACGCTATATGTCAAAGAATTGCAAACGGGTGCGGCTGCTAACGAATATGGGTTTTACTCACTGACTATTGCACCGGGTTCGTATACGATGGTTTTCAGCTATGTCGGGTACCTCACGCAAACGCAGTCGACCGAACTTATTCAGAATCAGCGCCTTGATGTACAGCTTGTTCCGGAAGCTGAGGAACTGGAGGAAGTGATCGTAGAGGCGGAGGGGCAGCCTACGGCACGCAATTTTGAAATGAGCACGAACAAACTCGACATTAAAACAATATCGAAAGTGCCCACGTTGCTGGGCGAAGTAGATGTTTTTCGAAGCCTGTTATTACTGCCGGGCGTAAGTACAGTAGGCGAGGGTGCATCTGGCTTTAACGTGCGCGGAGGCTCCGTGGGGCAAAATTTGGTGTTGCTGGATGAAGCACCCGTTTACAATTCATCGCACCTGTTCGGTTTTTTTTCGGTCTTTAACCCCGATGCGGTAAAAGATACGAAGCTCTATAAGGGCGCCATTCCTTCGCGGTATGGCGGTCGCCTCGCCTCATTGCTTGACATCCGTATGAAGGAAGGAAACAGCAAAGAATTCGAAGCTAACGGAGGGATCGGCACCATTTTCAGCCGGTTGGCGATTGAAGCTCCGATTGTCAAAGACAAAGCCTCGTTTATCGTGGCTGGTCGCAGGTCCTACATTGATGTGTTGGGCCGCCCGTTTGTGCCGCTGCTGCAAGAGGGCGGAGCGCTCAACTTCTACGATCTCACCGCGAAGGCCAATTATAATTTGAATGAACGCAACCGGTTGTACGCGTCCGGGTATTTTGGCCGTGATAAGTTTTTGTTTGATGCCAATCAGGGTTTCAGCTGGGGGAACACGACCGGGTCGCTGCGCTGGAATCACCTCTTTAACGATCGGCTTTTTTCCAACTTCACTCTAATTTACAGTAACTACAACTACAAACTTCAATTTGGCGAAGACAATCGAAATCGGTTTAACTGGGATTCATCCATTTCCAATCTGATTGCCAAGCCGGAGTTCACCTATTTTATCAATAGCCGGAATGAGCTCAACTTCGGTGGTGAGTTGATCAACTACACCTTTGAGCCTGCGAATGCTGTGGGCATCACCAATGGCGAATCGGTAGACATCAGTTTACCGCGCAAATACAATCTGGAGGGTGCCTTGTACATCGCCAATCGGCAGCAGGTGGGCAACAACCTTGAGCTGGAATACGGTTTGCGCTTCTCGCATTTCCGGGCGCTTGGATCCGGTGTGCAATACACCTACAACGACACTATCCCCGGGCGGAGGCGCTCCGTAGTTGATTCCGAATCGTTTGCCTCAGGGGAAACGATGTCGACCTATCAAAACTGGGAACCCCGGTTTGCATTTAAGTACCAGGTCAACCCCCATACGTCTGTAAAGGGAAGCTATAACCGCATGGTGCAGTACCTGCATCTCATCAGTAACACCACCGCCTCCAATCCGCTGGATGTTTGGACTCCGACTTCGAACAACATCAAACCTGAATTGGGTGACCAGTTTACGTTTGGGGTTTTCAAAAATGTTGGGCCGAAGCGAACCTATGAGGTTTCCATCGAAGCCTATTACCGCACAACCCAAAACCAAATCGACTACATTGACGGTGCCGATCTGCTGATCAACCAGTTTCTGGAAGGTGATTTGTTAAGCGGACGAGGCCGAGCCTATGGTTTGGAAACTTACTTTCAAAAGAAAACAGGAAAGGTAACCGGATGGATCAGCTACACAATGGGACGCACCGAAATGCAGGTAGCGGGAATCAACCGGGGAGCCTGGTACCCCACGCGTTTTGATCAGTTACACAATTTGAAAGTGGTAGGTTTCTACGAAATCAACAAGCGATGGTCCGCTTCAGCCAATTTTGTGCTTACCTCGGGAACGCCCACGACATTTCCAACATCACGCTTTTTGCAGCAAGGCATTCTCATTCCCTTTAATGCCAACGACTCACGCAATAATCTGAGATTACCGGCCTACCACCGTCTTGACATCAGTTTCCGCCTGGAGGGCAAGACGGTGCGCAATAATGGTAAAGTCCGCAAGAACCGCGACCACTGGGTATTTGCCGTTTACAACGTGTACAGTCGAAGAAATCCGTTCAGCATCTACTTCTCGCAACGCGATGAACGGGTGTCGGCCGGTCAGCCAATCGATACACAAGCCACACAATTGGCGATTATTGGTTCACTTGTTCCTTCGGTTTCCTACAATTTCAATTTTTGACCGATGCAGACGATCACTAAAACCGTCCTCTACCTGATGCTGCTGGCATTGGGTACGGCCTGTGAAACAATCATTGAACCCGAGTTGGAAGATGCTGCGCCCGTTTTGGTGGTCGATGCCTGGCTCACCAATCAGGAAAAAGCGCAGGAGATTATTCTTACGCAAACGCAACCCTATTTTGAAAATGAACTGCCGGTGGGTGTAACCGGTGCCGGTGTAACCGTACGTGGCCGGCAATCCGGCAGGCTGTTTTCTTTTGTTGAAAGCGGGAACGGCATCTACCGGTGGACACCGGCTGCCAACGACAGCCTGGGGCCCGTGGGCGAACAATTTGATTTGACGATTCAATGGCAGGGCCAAACGTATACTGCCAGCGCGCGAACCGGTCGCGTTCCGAAACTCGACAGCATTTCGTATTTCTTTGAAGAAGAAACGGCCATTTCAGTTGAGCAATGGGTGGGCGAGTTCTGGGCGCGCGACCCGGTGGGCAAGGGCGATACCTATTGGATCCGGACGTGGAAAAATGGCGTGCTGTTGAATAAACCAGCCGAGCTGACGGTTGCTTTCGATGCCGGTTTTTCGGAAGGCGGTAACCTGGATGGCGTTACGTTCATTACACCGGTCAGACGCGGCATGAATCCCATCGAGCAAAACGAAGATGACGAATTCTTGCCTGCCTATGCTCCGGGCGATTCGGCTTATGTCGAAATTCGTTCCATTTCGAAAGAGGCATTTAACTTTTTGAACGAAGTCATTATCCAGACGGACCGGCCGGGCGGCTTCTCTGAGTTGTTTGCCCGACCTATTGCCAATGTATCAACCAATATTACGAATAGCAACCCGCAGGGCCCGCGCGCGGTGGGTTTCTTCAATGTTTCCGCAGTGTCGGGTGCCGGCAAGCGACTGATGCCCTGATTTTTTTATTCCACGCTGATTCACGTACTTACCATCAAACCGGTAACACGTGAAGCGACTCGTTTTTTGTTGGCTGGCCTTGATGGGATGGTTGATCGTGAACGCACAGGAACAATCAGTTGAAAGTACCAACCCGCCTTCTGTAAAATGGTCGCAAGTACGCACTCCGCATTTTAAGATTGTATACCCTATCGGTTTTGAAGAGCAGGCGCACCGGATGGCTAACACGCTGGAGCATATCTACGAACCAGAATCCCGTTCATTAGGCGCCCGACCCCGCAGGTTTTCCGTGGTGCTTCAAAACCAGTCGGCCTTGTCCAACGGTTTTGTCAGCATGGCACCGAAGCGCTCCGAATTTTATGCTATGCCCACCCAGCGGTATAACTTTCAGGGCACAAACGATTGGCTGGATTTGCTGGCCGTGCACGAGTTTCGGCATATGGTGCAGTTTCAGCGATCGTCAACCGGCTTTAATAAGCTGGTACATGTTGCGTTTGGGCCGGCCACGCTGAGTGCAATGGCGTTTGCAGGCGCCCCTCTGTGGTTTTGGGAAGGTGATGCGGTGGCTGTGGAGACAGCCGTAACGCCCAGTGGCCGGGGTAACATCCCGAATTTTGACATGGTGTTTCGCACTAATTTGCTGGAGGGTCGCACGTTCAACTATCACAAACAGTATTTGCGGTCGTATAAGCACAACATTCCCGACCACTATGTGTTGGGCTATCACCTGGTGAGCTACCTGCGACAACACACGAACCGGCCCGATGTTTGGGGCAACGTAGCGGGCCGCGCCTGGAACTGGTCATTTGTTCCGTTTACCTTCTCTAATGCGCTTCGCAAAGAGACCGGTTTGTTTGTAACTGATCTTTATGATGAAGCAGCGGACCACCTGCGGTTGCAATGGCAGGCGCAGTTGGATACCCTCAGTTTGACGTCCTTTGAAACAATTCAAGCCAACGCAAACCGGGCCTACACCGACTATCGTTTTCCTCAGGAGTTACCGGATGGCAGCGTGGTGGCACTCAAAAACGGAATCGGGGATATTGAGCAATATGTGCAGCTAAAAGAAGGTGTTGAAAAAGTGTTGTACACCCCGGGATTTTTGAATGAATCGGATATGCTCTCCGTGGCAGACGGGAAAATCGCATGGAATGAATATGGCTTTGATCCCCGCTGGCGGGCGCGCACGTATTCCGTGATCAAGGTTTACGACATCAATACCAGACGAACCGCCCGCATCACCAGTAAATCCCGATACGCGGGTGCTGCACTCTCTCCCGATGGCAAGCAACTCGCCACCGTTGAGACCACTACGGGCTATCAAACCCGATTGGTTATTCTTTCCATTGCCGACAGCGGCCGCGTGTTGAAGACATTTGAGAATACGACTAACGCATTTTATTCGATGCCGCGCTTCAGTACCGATGGTCAACACCTGGTTGTGTTGAAGACTACAGGCAAGGGCAGAACCATCACGCGCATCCGAATTGACAATGCCGAAGCCGTTGACCTGATGCCGGTAGCTCACGAAAATATTGGCCATCCCGTGTTGTCGCAGGATTATTTGTTGTTCAACGCACCTTTAAACGGCATCGATAACATTTCTGCTGTTCGGCTGTCCACGGGTGAGCGCTTTCAGATAACGGAAAGCCGATATGGTGCCTACAGTCCCTGCGTATCAGCTGACGGGCGCACACTGTACTACAGCGACCAGACGAAGGATGGGCTCCGGATTGTTCGCACCGCCTTTGATCCGGCCACCTGGCGAAAATGGACTGGAAAGATTTATGCCCGTCCGTTTGCAGCTCAGCTTCGCGAGCAGGAAGGTAATCCCAACCTTCTGGCTAATGTGCCGCAACAGGCCTTCGCCTCCAGACGGTACCGGCCGATTTCCGGAATCGTCAACCCGTATGCGTGGGGCGCTTACCTGAATACCAACCTGACTGGGGGTACGATCGGAATCACCTCTCAGGACGTGCTCAGCACCACCAAATTTTCGGCCGGGTATGACTATGACATTAATGAACAGGTCGGAGGATGGAACGTTACGGCCAGCCTTCAACGCTGGTTCCCGATTCTCGATGTATCAGCTAATTGGCGCGATCGCACCCTGAATGAAGGTGATTTGACATACTTAAAAATCGTACCCGGTGACACCCTTGTCACTACTGAGAATCTCACGCTGAAGTGGAAAGAAAAAACGGTTGAGGCGGGTGTTCGTATTCCGTTGATCACTACGTCATCGCGGTTTATCGGCAGCGTTACGCTGGCCAATTATGTCGGGTATACCCATACATCAGACTTAACCAATTCCATTACCGGGACGGGCCGAATAATCACCCCCGCTCTGCCGGTATACTTCAACCGGAACATATCGGGTAATGGTGATTTGCTTTACAACCATTTTTTTGTGTCGGCCTATCGAATTCAGAAAACCAGCAGACGCGACATCAATACCAAGTGGGGCCAGGCGTTTACGCTGCACGGTTATGGAACTCCGTATGGCGGAGACTATTCCGGTAACCAGTTTTCGTTTTATACCACGTTGTTCTTCCCAGGCCTTTTTAAGCACCACTCGTTTTGGGGGTATTGGGGTTACCAAAAAACGGAGATTGATTTGTTGTCGCGTACCCAGAGCACTCAGGAGTTTGCTGATAACAATACCTACATTTTCCGCAACCAGGTGCCCCTGCCCCGGGGCGTAAGCGTGAACCGATGGGAACAATTCTACACCATGTCGGCCAACTACACGTTGCCGGTTTGGTACCCGGACATTGCGCTCGGCCCCGTACTCAATGTCCAGCGTTTTCGCCTCAACGGCTTTGTGGATTATGGGTTCGGCAGCCTGGCCCGACAGCAGGATACGCTGAGTGAGAGCTACCTGTCGGCTGGCGTGGAAGCCAAGTTTGACATCAATGTCTTGCGCTTTTTGCCGCAGCTCGACATCGGCTTCCGGTACTCCTATGGGTTCCAGCCTGTGGCGGTTAGCCGGTTCGAGTTTTTGCTGGGAACGATCAACTTCTGATCCCTTGTAAATCGGCCTTTTAGGCTTAATTTTGGCCTCTTTTATACAACAATCATGGCTGAAATTGTACGAATGCCCAAAATGAGCGACACCATGACCGAAGGTGTCATCGCGAAGTGGCACAAGAAGGTGGGCGATGCGGTAAAGTCGGGCGAATTGATGGCCGAAATTGAGACCGACAAAGCCACAATGGACTACGAGAGCTACCACAGTGGAACGGTATTGTATTTGGGCGCGCAGGAGAAAGGAACGGTTCGCGTGAACGATGTGTTGGCCATTGTTGGAAAGCCGGGCGAGGATTTCAAAGGACTGTTAAATGCGGCAGCATCTGGTTCCACCGGTGGTGAAGCACCTAAGCCGGAAGCAGCCAAGGCCGAAGCGGCCACTCCGGCCGGCCCGGCCATCGATACCAGTAAAATCAAGGCCGAGATTGTGCTCATGCCCAAGATGAGCGATACCATGACGGAAGGCGTTATCGCAGCCTGGCACAAGAAAATTGGCGATGCCGTAAAATCAGGCGAACTGTTGGCCGAAGTGGAAACCGACAAGGCGACCATGGAATACGAGTCGTACAATACGGGCACGCTGTTGTATGTGGGAGCCGAAAAGGGCAAAGCCGTTAAAGTGAACGATGTGTTAGCCATCATCGGTGAAAAAGATGCCGACTGGAAAACTTTGCTTGCGGCTCACCAGCAAAAGAACTCAGCCGGAGCATCGGCACCCGTTGCCCCAGCGCCTGTACAAGCAGTCTCAGCCCCGGCCGCTGCGCCCGCACCGGTAGCAGCGTCCGCACCAGCCGCTACGGCCAACGGCCGCGTTAAAGCATCGCCACTGGCCAAACGTTTGGCGAAAGAAAAAGGAATTGATCTGAATCGCGTTACGGGGTCGGGCGACCATGGGCGCATCACCAAGCGCGATATCGAAAACTTCAAGCCGGGCGCTGCGGGTGCCGGCTATGTAGCGCCCCGCATTGTGGCGCAGGATAGTTTTGAAGAAGTGCCTGTGTCGCAGATGCGCAAGACCATTGCACGCAGACTTTCAGAAAGTATGTTCACTGCTCCGCACTTCTACCTGACCATGGAAATCAACATGGACAAGGCCGTGGAGGTGCGCAAGAGCATCAATGAGGTAAGTCCGGTTAAGATTTCGTTTAATGATATTGTGTTGAAGGCGGTAGCGGCTGCGTTGCGGCAACATCCGGATGTGAACGTATCCTGGTTGGGCGAGAAAATCCGGAAGAATCATCACATTCACATTGGTGTGGCGGTGGCCGTTAAGGATGGCCTCGTGGTGCCGGTGGTGCGTTTTGCCGACAATAAATCACTGCCCCACATTGCCACTGAGGTGAAAGAACTGGCGCAGAAAGCGCAAGACAAAAAACTGCAGCCCAGCGATTGGGAGGGCAGCACATTCACCATTTCCAACCTGGGGATGTTTGGCATCGAAGAATTCACCGCGATCATTAATCCTCCGGACGCCTGTATCCTGGCCGTTGGCGGAATCAAAGAAACACCGGTGGTGAAGAACGGGACTATTGTGCCCGGCAATGTGATGAAGGTGACGCTGTCGTGCGATCATCGCGCGGTAGATGGGGCCGTGGGTGCCGCATTCCTGAAAACGCTCAAGACGTTACTGGAAGATCCGATTCGCTTCCTGGTTCAACTCTCCTGATGTCTTGTGGCTGAACTGAAATCCACCACCGTATTGGCCGTGAAACACAACGGCATGGTGGCCATCGGGGCCGATGGCCAGGCGACCATGAACAATTACGTAGCGAAAAGCAACGTGAAGAAAATCCGTAAGCTGATGGACGGTAAAGTGGTGACGGGTTTTGCCGGCTCCACCGCTGATGCCTTTACGCTGCTCGACCGCTTTGATGAGAAACTCAATGCTTACGGTGGCAATATGAAGCGGGCAGCCATTGAACTGGCAAAGGATTGGCGCACCGATCGGTATTTGCGTAGACTCGAGTCGATGTTAATCGCTATTAATAAGGAGGAGGTGTTGATTATCTCCGGCACAGGCGATGTGTTGGAGCCCGATCATGACGTGGCGGCTATCGGTTCGGGTGCTATGTATGCCCAGTCGGCCGCGTTGGCATTGAAAAAGCACGCACCCCACCTGACGGCCGAAGACATGGTGCGCGAAGCACTTCACATTGCGGCTGACATTTGCATCTACACCAACCATAATCTGGTGGTGGAAAAAATCGGTTAAGCTGTTTCGCGAATAGCCTGAAGAATCAGCCCGCAGGTTTCCTGAATTTCGGCAGTCGTAATGGTGAGTGGAGGGGCAATCCGGAAGCTGTGCGGATGGGACAGGAACCAGTAGGTAATCACACCTAATTCTTTTCCGCGCTGCACAATCCGGTTTACGCGGTCACCCGAGTTAAAATCAATGGCAAACAGCAACCCTTTTCGCCTGATTTCCCGAATGTCCGCGTGGCGTAGCAGAGATTCGATGAGCTGCCCTTTTTCTTCCACGTGGTCAATTCGTTTTTCTTCCTCCAGCGCACATAACGTGGCCCAGGCAGCGGCAGCACACACGGGGTTGCCACCGAAGGTGGTAATGTGCCCCAGCATGGGGTCGCGGGCGAGTAGCTGCATGCGTTCCTCGGAAGAAACAAACGTGCCGATCGGCAGTCCCCCGCCAAACGATTTGGCCAGAGTGAGGATATCCGGAACGATGTTGAAATGCTGAAAGGCAAACCACTTCCCGGTTCTGCCGAGTCCGCATTGAATTTCATCCAGAATCAGCAGCGCGCCAACCTCCGTGCACCGCTGGCGCAAGGCTTGCATGTAATCGTAGGAGGGAATACGCACACCGGCATCGCCCTGAATGGTCTCGGCAATAACACAGGCGGTACGCGTGGTGATCAGGTCGAGTTGATCGGGCTCGTTGAAGTCCAGGAAGCGCACATCCGGCAGGAGCGGACGGAACGCGGATTTCTTGACTTCATTGCCGGAAACGCTAAGCGAACCATGCGTGCTGCCATGGTAGGATTTCCGAAACGATATGATCTCCGTGCGGCCCGTGGCACGCTTGGCCAGTTTCAGGGCCGCTTCGTTCGCTTCGGTGCCGCTGTTGACCAGGTAGCAACAATTCAGGGAGGCCGGTAACAGTGAAGTGAGTTTTTGGGCGAGCCGATTCGAAGCCGATTGGATGTATTCGCCATAGACCATCACGTGCAGGTGCTTGTTGAGTTGCTGCTGAATGGCCTGGATTACGCGCGGGTGCCGATGCCCCAGGCTGCTCACGGCAATTCCACTAATCATGTCGATGTAGCGTTTGCCGTCAGGACTATATAGATAAATGCCCTCGGCCCGCTCTACTTTGATGAGGAACGGATCGGGTGAGGTGGGGGCCAGCCGGTGAAGGAAAACGTCTTCGCTAAAGTCCATCAAGCCAAAAGTAGGAGTGCAAGGCCATAAAATAAAGAACCCCGCATTGCTGCGGGGCCCTTCCACCAAACAACTTATCTAATTTACTCATTTTTGGTCGAAGCCAGGAACTCGTATTTGCGCACGTAACCGGGAGGGTCTACTTCTGCCAAAGGCTTGTATTTGGGGGCTTTGGTTTTCACCTGAAGGCTGGCAATGTGAGATTGGCGCGGCATTTTGTTCCGTTTCCGTAACATGATCTTACATTCGCGACCGGCCACGCGCAGTTGCTTTTTATACTTCATTTTGAAGTGCTTCTCTTTCGCCTTGTGGTAGCTTTGCGCCTGTGCGGAGGGAGCTGCCAGCATAATTGTAACGATTACGCCCAAGGCAATCATCAGGTTCAGCATTTTTCGGTTGTTGGCTCTCGTCCTCATAACTTTTGTTTTTTTGTGTTGCAAAGGTGCAGGGCGTTGTCACGTTATTTTGTGCATTTCATAATTGGATACTACATCCGTATCAATATGTGTTCCGGAGTCGGACGCCCGGTTTTAAACCTTTCCATTCGGGGGAGAGACTTGAAATTTGGCTGGAAAGGGCCATTATTTCAAGATTAACCCAGTTGAGCTGAAGCGCTCAAACCTGGCCGGTGCCGTTTCGGGGGTAAAAAAATTTCGAAACGGGACAAAAAAAGGTGCTCCCGGGGGAACACCTTACATGCGTACTGCGGACTGAAGGACGTTATTTGGCGGCCATGTGCTGCAAAAGATCGATCAACTTGGTGGAGTAACCCCACTCATTGTCGTACCAGGAAACCACTTTAACAAAAGTGTCGTTCAGTGCAATCCCGGCCTTGGCATCGAAAATGGATGTTCGCGCATCGCTCAGGAAATCCTGCGATACCACATCATCCTCCGTATACCCTAGTATTCCTTTCAACTCACCTTCGGATGCCTCCTTCATAGCGGCTTTGATTTGTTCGTACGAAGCCGGCTTGGCCAGACGCACGGTGAGGTCAACCACCGAAACGTTCGCTACCGGTACGCGGAAGGACATGCCCGTGAGTTTGCCTTTCAGGGCCGGAATAACAAGCGCTACCGCCTTGGCGGCACCCGTTGAAGACGGGATTATGTTTTGGTAGGCTCCGCGGCCGCCTCGCCAGTCCTTGGCGGAGACGCCATCTACCGTTTTTTGGGTGGCCGTTACGGCATGAACGGTGCTCATCAGCCCTTCAAGAATTCCGAATTTGTCGTTCAATACTTTGGCGATTGGGGCCAGGCAGTTGGTGGTACAAGAGGCATTGGATACAATGGTGTGCTGGGCGGTCAGTTCTTTATGGTTTACGCCCATGACAAAGGTGGGTGTGTCGTCTTTGGCCGGTGCGGACATCACGACCTTCTTCGCTCCGGCCGTTATGTGTTTCTGGGCATCGGCCAGGGTCAGGAACAAACCGGTGGATTCGATGATGATCTCGGCTCCCACTTCATTCCATTTCAGATTGGCCGGGTCCTTCTCTGCGGTTACCCGGATTTTCTTTCCGTTCACCACCAGGTGACCGTCTTCCACTTCCGCGGTGCCATCGAACCGACCGTGCGTGGAATCGTACTTCAGCATGTAGGCCATGTAATCGGGCGCCACCAGGTCATTGATGCCCACCACTTCAATATCCTTACGCTGCAAGGCGGCACGAAAGGCCAGGCGGCCAATGCGTCCGAAACCGTTAATACCAATCTTCGTCATGTTACAAGGGATTAAAATTGAAGATCAAAAATAGGGGTTAAAGCATGGAAAATACCCTGAAAAACGCCTTTTTTTTTGAGCACCGGGCTTGCAAATCGGGGTGAGGAATCTATCTTTGCACCACTTTTTTAAGGCCCGTTCGTCTAGGGGTTAGGACATCAGATTTTCATTCTGGTAACAGGGGTTCGATTCCCCTACGGGCTACTGCGTTAATGCTTAAACCCCTGTAAACCAGGGGTTTATTTTTTATTAGGCGGTTATTTGGGTGAATCCTGTACCTGTATGAGTACTTTTTGCACGTTGAGGGGTGATTTGAGGCATAAAAAAACCGCGTACCATCAATTAGAACACGCGGTAAGAAATGGACCCGGCCTGCACCTTGTACAGCCGTTGCGGGTATTGGAAAATCGCCCCACTTATTAGTAGTGATAATTCATTTTTACGCCTCGCGGGCTGCTCCTCAGCAGAGCCAATTTCCGTTTAGTTCTTGACATAACAAACATAGAAACAAATTTTTGTAAGAGCGGAAATTATCGATAAAATCACAAAAATAAACAGCCTGAAAAATGTCCATTAGAAACTATCATCTATAAATCAGCCTGAAAAATGTCCATTACTCCAACCTTTATTTACAACCTGTCAAAATTCCCAACCATTTACCATGCCATCCAGGAAGCTGCGCAGCGCGGTAGTGTCCGTGAATGACTGAGCGCCAGCGCACAGGGAAATGCTTAAGGCACAAAGGCCAATACCAAGTAGTTTCTTCATGGGAGAGGGGGCTTTGAGATAAACAAAGCTAACAGATTCTCGGCAGTTGATTCACTGGGCGGGTAGCCAGATTGGAAATCAACCGGGTTTACGATAGACAAAGGCCGCTGGATGATCTCCGCACCAGAGCCCTCGTGTTGCGCGGTTGAGCAAATCTAGCGCACAATCAGCTTAGTCAGCCATTGGCCCCTGGACGATTCGAGTTTTATGAAATAGATGCCTCCTTCCGTCCAGTCAACAGGCACCGAGAGATAGTTAAATCCACGTCCCAGTTTATGCATGGAGCTATTGACGATCTGCCCCAGCGTATTTACGAACGTCACCCGAAGCTGATCTTCCTCGGGCGCGAGGAACTGAATGCTTACCGGTTCGCTTCGTAATATTGGGTTGGGGAATACGATGGGTTCCGGTTCGATAAGATCCGAAAAATTCACCCTTACTACATCAAAGTAGGTTCGTGTTCCATCAAAATCGGTTTGCGACAACCGGTAGTAGGAGAGGCCTTCCAGCGGTGTGGGATCTTCAATCTCGTACTTTTTGTATCCGCCCCGTACGCCTGCGCCTGGTTCGGTGAACAACGTTTCGAAATCTTTGCCGTTAGCTGAGCGTTCAACGGTGAAGAAATCGTTATTTAATTCGTCAGCAACTTCCCAGGTCAGTTTTACGTGGTTTTCTTCGCGAACCGCCTGGAATGAAAGTAGTGTGATGGGAAGAGGATTTTCAGCTGTGAGGCTGCCTAGCGTAAAGGGGCCGAATGCGGTTACTGGCCCAAGGGAGACGACCGAACCATTCGTTGCCGTGCCGGTGGTACCTCCGTTGCCCTGATTAACCCACTGCGCACCGTTCCAACGGGTGACTACCAAGGTTGCCGGGTTTGTTATATAACCGGTGCTACAAGCGGCTTCCTGCCAGGTGAGCGTTACCGATACATTTGATGCGCCATTAGTGCGGTCCAACGTCCAATACTCGCAACTGCTAATGCGGTCGAGCGTGGGTGCCAATGCAGCCCCGAACGTTTGGGTCGCGCGGAAATATTGGGCCGTGAAGTGATCGGCAACATTTCCCGGTGCGCTGATCGCTATTGGACGATAGAATCCCCCGTCACCGGTTGGAAACGTGTAGGCGGTATTGCCAACTTTTCTGATGGGTCCGTCAACGTAGCTTGCATTCGTCCCTCCGGTGGTGGTCGATCCGGCCAACAGGACAAGTGGGTTTGTAGTGGTGATTACACCCTGGACCAAATTCACATTTCCGGATATCTGCTGAAGTCCGGTTCCGGAGATAGTCAATCCAAAACTGGTATTGACAGTAAAGTTGGTGAACGTTTGGTTGGCACTGCTGGACAAGCTGCTGGCGTTGGAGCAGCCAACAAAGTGTATCCGGCTCGAATTAGGTGTGAACGTGCCGTTGTTGACGAAATTCCGGAACACATACAGTTGATTCGTTCCGGAAATGGTAAACGATGCCCCTGCCTGAATGGTGATGTCATACACATTGGCGCTGGTTGTCAGGTTGAGCAGGTTAGTCACTCCCACCGAGGGTATCACGGCTGCTGTAAACTTATCCGGAATCCCATTGGTCCAGTTTCCGGCAATATTCCAATTGCTGCTGACGGCACCCGTCCAGGTGGTGGGTACCCCGCCCGGCCCGTTTATGGTGATTGAGTTGGAGTTGTAGACCGCGGAGAAACAGCCGCCCAAATCCGGGGTGAGTGAGCAGGTTACTACCTGCCCAGGCAGCAACGCGGTGTTGGTATAGGTTGCACTGGTGCCGGTTTGAACCACCGAACCATCAACCCTCCAGGTAAACGTGGGCGAAGGCCCCGCATTGGTAGCCGTAACGGCAAAGTTTCCGGCATTTGAATTGTTTACCACCAGTGCGTTAGTTATCGTGCCTCCGACTGTAAAAATTGATGCATCGGCCAGCAACGGAAGGGTGGGCACCAAGGCACTGGTGTAAAGGAGTGCCCCATTCCTGAAATACTTTACGGTCCCTGCCTCGACTGCAATGCGCAAAATATCACCGGTGGCGTATGTTGCCGCACCTAGCAAATTACCGCTACCTTGTTCACGAATTTCAAGATTCCCACCGGTGTTAAGGTAGAAGGCGTAGCGGATCGATGTCCAGTCAGCATTCAGGTTAACGGAGCTCAGGCCTATTACGCGCAGGGTGTTGGTTTCGCTGGCGGTGAATTGCAGATATCCATTATCTCCTACCTGATTCCAGGAGGCAGCCCCCCCATTCCAGGCGGCACCACCCTGTACTTTGGTGAGATTATTACCTGAGGCGTTCGTATTTGCCAAATCGCTAAGCCGCCAAACCACTTGCTCAATCGCTTCGGCACACGCTGAGGTTGATATCGTTCCCGACAAATAAAAATCGATGCTGGTGGGTGCGGGCACTGCTTTGTTAGTGACGGCATTGGAGGTGTACGTGATAAGCGAACATCCACCCAAATCTGGCGTGAGCACGCAGGTGACCACATCGTTGTCGTTGAGGGCGGTGTTGGTGTAGGTGGCGCTGTTGGTGCCCACATTGGCGCCATTGAGTTTCCACTGGTAGGCGGGTGTTGCCCCCGCATTGGTGGCCGTGGCGGTGAATGTGCCGGTATTGAAGTTGGAGACTATCGCATTGGTGACCGTGCCGCTCAGCGAGTTGATGGATACGTCCACCAGAAGTGGGAGCGTGGGTGCGGTTCCGGAGATGTAGCGCAGCACTCCATTCTGGTAGTACTTCACCACGTTTGCTTCTACGGCAATCCTGAACACGTCATTGGCTGCATACGAGCCCAGGAAGAGCGTTCCGCTGCCCGACTGCCGCACTTCCCACTGGGCATTGCTGCGCAGGTACACTACATACTGGATGGATGTCCAGTCGGCATTGGCGTTGGTGGTGCTCAGGCCTACCATGCGCTCGGTATTGGTCTCCGTTGCCGTAAACTGGAAGTAGCCGTTGTTGGCCACCGTATTCCAGGACGCTGCGCCACCGTTCCAGGCGTTTCCAGACTGAATCTTAACGAGGCTGTTGCCGGTGGCCTGCGTGTTCACCAGGTCGGTCAGTCTCCATCTCACTTCTTCATCCACCGTGTTACAGGCTGATGCCGCAGCCGTGCCCTGGATGTAGAAGTCGATGCTGGTGGGGTTGGTTACGATGCGATTAACAAGATTATTGGATATAAGCGTGGTAATGCCGCAAACTCCATTATAAGTTATCTCACAAGTTACCAAATCGCCTGCGGCAAGCGAAGCGTTGCTGTATGTGGCGCTATTTGGGCCTACCGGACTGCCGTTGAGCCTCCACTGGTAGGTTAATGCAGTAGCACCAGATAATGTAGCTGAAAAATTACCGGTACTTAGATTTCCGACTTTGACTCCCGTTAGGGTACCACCTACGGTATTTATCGAACAGTCGGCTATGAGTGGTAAGGTCGGGACAAGGGCACTGACAAATAGCACACTCCCATTCTTGTAATAGCGCACGACTCCGGCCTCCACGGCAATGCGCAGTACATCACCGGTGGTATAGGTTCCACCGGTTATCAGGTTTCCACTTCCTTCTTCCCGGATCTCCAAAATTCCCCCGGCATTGAGGCGGAAGGCATAGCGGATCGATGTCCAGTCGGCATTCAGATTAGTGGAGCTCAGGCCAATCATGCGAAGGGTAGTGGTTTCGCTGGCTGTAAATTCCAAATACCCGTTGTTGCTCACCGTATTCCAGGAAGCAGCACCTCCGTTCCAGGCGCCCCCACCTTGTACCTTGGTCAGGTTGTTCCCGGAGGCGCTGTTGTTGGTCAAATCGGCCAGTCGCCATACTACGTTTTCCTCAATAAAGTTACAGGCCGAGGAGGCGGCTGTGCCCTGGGCAAAAAATTCGATACCCACGGGTGCGGCAAACGAAATGTTAAAGTAGGCGGCTTGATTACATTCAAGAGCTGTTCGATTGGCTACCGAAAGGGCTGACGGGAAAGGAATCAGCTCGCTGAGTGTTCCAACGGTAAAAAAGCTGGTCCCATTGAAGCTCCCAATCCACATTGTTGCAGCGCTGGTGACGTTAGTGGCAAAGGTGTTGGTTGAAACAAGGTTCACGCCATTGCGCCAGATATTCCCCTGGGTTCCGTTTCGTTGGAACGTGCCAACCGACAACCCGGTATTCCAGGCGCCAGCCACCTGAACACGGCCTCCAGTTCCAATGTTTCCGAGGTCCAGGTAAGTAATCCCGTCACCCAGGGGAGCATGAATATTGTACCGGTTTGCCCCGCCATCGCCATTTGAGAACAAGGATGAATTGATGGTGTTACTTCGAAAAACCGCGCTGGTTGTTGTAACATTTCCGGCTGTGGTTGCCTGGGTAGCCGTAAGGGTTGATTGCAAAGTTTGCCCCCCGGAGAAAGTGAGAGTAGGCCGTCCGTTTTGCGTTTCAACCACTCCGCCCGTTACGATTCGCGGTTGTAACGCCAAGGTGCCCTGAGTGGCATTTCGCCCCATGCCGCTTTGGTCATACCAGATCGAAACAAAACCATCTCCACCGCCCACAAAGGCCAGAACGCTGGCGAGGTCTAAATTACCTGATCCATCAAAACCAATGTTTTGAGTTGTATTATCGCTGCTTCTTCGTACCTGAATGGCAGGGCCACCATAAGTCGTACTCAACTGCCGTAGGGAATACGCGGCCGCGGCAGGGTTCGCGGCTGTCAGCCCGGCTCTGTCCAAGGTATTTTGAGCCTGTGCTTTTGGTGCCGTAAAGTAGCATGCCGCAAAAAGTAACGCCAGTATCTTCGAACGACTAGAAGTTTTCATTTGTATGGATTAACTAACAACTTCAAAATTAATGAATATTCTCACAAGCCTCTATCGGTACGCAGCTTACCGGGCATCAGGGATTGCAAAAAATCGGGAAATTCTTACATGCCTGTTTTGCCGCGTGTAGCGTTGCAAAAAGATGTAAACTGTTCTTCAGATCAACGCTGTGATAATTCGTGCCGGGTGCGGATTAAACCGGGTTATTTTTTTCACGGCCTTTATACGCGATTTTTTGAACTGAAAAGGAAAAAAAAGTACATGAACTTTGCCGACACTTCACCAATTCATTGGATCAACAAAGTCTGACCCGGGAAGCGAACGGGAACTAACAGATTCTCGGCAGTTGATCTCCGGTGAGGTAATTGACAACCCGCTTGCCCCCGATGCTGCTAGCCAAAATCACTTGCCCGGGGTGGGCACCCACGATCTCGCCAATGGCGCACGCGTTTTTTCCAAGTCCGTCCGCACGCATCTGAGTCACCACGTCATCCGTAACGGAGCCGTCCACGACTGCAATAAAAATCCCTTCGTTCGCCACATACAACGGGTCAAGCCCCAGCATTTCGCATGCGCCTGACACTTGCTCGTCAATAGGCAGAAACTTCTGATGCAGCGTTACACCCACGTTGGCCAGGTCGGCAATCTCATTCAATACGGTGGCCACCCCACCGCGTGTGGGGTCGCGCAGGAAGTGAATTTGCTCACCAAACTGATCTAGCAGTTTTTTCACCAGGTGATTAAGCGGAGCGGTGTCGCTGGTAATAGTTGTCTCGAACTCTAAGCCCTGGCGTTTGCTCATGATGGCCATGCCGTGTGCGGCCAGGTTACCACTGACGACAACACGATCGCCAGCCTTTACCCGTTGGTGGCGAATGTCGGCCCGGGGGTGTAGTTCACCGATGCCGGATGTGTTGATGAACATATGGTCACCTTTTCCCTTTTCCACCACCTTGGTGTCTCCGGTAACAATCTGAACTCCGGCTGCATCAGCCGCCTGACGGATCGTAACCAGCACTGCCCAAAACTCTTCCATGCGCAAACCTTCCTCCAGAATGAAACTCAGCGACAGGTACTTCGGAATGGCGCCACACATGGCCAAGTCATTGACCGAACCATTTACCGCCAGGTCACCGATGTTGCCGCCCGGAAAGAAAATGGGAGACACCACGTAGCTGTCGGTTGAAAATGCTACCCGGCCATTCAGGTTGAGCACCGCTCCATCATGTTGTTGATTGAGGTGTTCATTTTTAAGTACATCGAATACACCCGCCTCCAGCAAGCGATGGGTCAGCAAGCCTCCGCTGCCATGACCCAGTGTGATGACGTCAAAGTCAAGTTTAGGCATCGGACAATCCAACACGGGATGGGTACTTTGTTTGCTCATAAACGCTCTGTCCAGTTTATGGGAACTCGGCTGGAATGGAAAACGCCAATGACTTTCACTTCATCTTTTTCAACTATGTAATGGATACCGTAGGGGAACCGTGCGATAAAGTGAACGTGCACATCAGCATAGCGGCTTTGAAATGCATTCGGGTTAGATGTAATCTTTTGCAAACAAGCTTCAATGGACAACTCAAATCGAAAACCCAAGCCTTCCCGTTGCTCTTCATACCACAAAAAGGCGCTTAGGATATCAAGCTTTGCATCTTGAGAAATCGAGAGTCGAAAGATCATTCGTGCTTTATTGTACGAAGTTGGGATTTGACTTCCTCCCACGTAAAAAATCTCGATTTGCCAGCCCGGTACTCCGCTAACCTCCGATCCAGTTCTTTTTTTTGTGAATCGGTGATCGTAATCTTCGCGTGATCAAGACTATCCCATATTTGTTCAACCGCTAAAATCTTCTCCGCGTCACTAAGCTTCAATATATCGTTCACATTCATGTGTGAAAGTTACGAAATAAATTCTTCTGCCTCCTCGGTACATTGCTTGTATTGATAGTAGGCTGCGCACGCACCCTCGCTGCTGACCATCGGGGCACCCAGCGGATGCTCAGGTTTGCAACGCGTACCAAACATGGGGCATTGGTGTGGCTTTTTCATCCCTTTCATGATTTCACCCGAGATGCAATCGGGATTCTCCTTGACAGCCGTTTCGGCTAACTTGAATTTGGCCCGTGCATTATAACCCGAGTAGTCACCCTTTACTTCCAGGCCACTTAGTGGAATGGTGCCGATTCCCCTCCAGGCGCGATCGCTTACATCAAACACCTGGTTGATTACATCTTGGGCCAGCCGGTTGCCTTCACGGGTCACCACGCGGGCGTATTGGTTCTCGAGGTGTGCCTCACCGCGCTCCAGCTGCTGCACCGCCATTAGTATGCCTTGCAGCAAGTCCACGGGTTCAAACCCGGTTACTACGATGGGCGTCTGATATTTGGCTACGATCGGGTCATATTCATTCATCCCCATAATGGTGCACACGTGCCCTGCGGCCAGAAAGGCGTCAATGCGGGTTTCCGGATCCGAGAGAATGGCCTCCATGGCGGGCGGGACAAGCACATGTGACGCCAGAATGCTATAGTTGCGAATCCCCATTTTGTCGGCCTGCACGACCGAGAGCGCATTGGCCGGTGCAGTGGTCTCAAAACCCACAGCAAAGAACACCACTTCACGCTCCGGATGTTCAGCGGCCAGTCGGACCGCCTCGAGCGGTGAATAAATGATGCGCACATCGGCACCGCGGGCTTTTGCTTCTAATAAGCTTATGGCCGAACCGGGCACGCGTAGCATGTCACCAAATGAACAGAGGATGACCTCTTGGCGCAGCGCCAGCAGAATGGCTTCATCGATAATGCCGAGCGGAGTGACACATACCGGACAGCCCGGACCATGCACCATGGTGATGGAGTTGGGCAACATGTCCAGTATTCCATTCTTCACCAGGCTGTGGGTTTGACCGCCACAGATTTCCATGATCGTCCAGGGCCGGGTGGTGATGCGGTGGATTTTCTGCAAATATTGCCGGACCAGTTCCTGATCGCGATACTCGGAAATGAATTTCATGGCTGTTGGGGTTTGTGGGCCGGTCCCAGGTCATCCAATTCGCCAATCTGTTTAATGTATTCGAATGTCTTGTGTGCCTCAGCTTCGTCAATAACGCTGATCGCCACACCCACGTGAACCAACACGTAGTCGCCTATGTTGGCCTGGGGCACCATGGCCAGGTTGACGTCTTTCAGAATTCCGCCAAAGGAAACTTTTCCTACCCGGAATGTTTCATCTAACTGGGCGGTGATGGAAGTTAATTTACCGGGGATGGCGAGGCACATGTGAGTTGACTTTTACGTTGGGAAGATGCAATTGATGTTTGAATATGCCGGTAGGCGAGTTGACCGAAGCCGATACACTCGTCATTGGTTGACAACTGCCTATGGAAGGCGAGGCGGTAGTTGTCCTCGAGGTGACTGATGATGAGATCAACGAGGAGCGCATTTTGGAAAACACCACCGCTGAAACAAATCGTGCGCACCCGTTGCTCTTTCGCAACCTGGCGAATCCAATTCACCAAGGCCAAATGAAACTGGTAGGCCAGCTCGTGGCGTGACTCGCCATTTTGCAGATGACGAATGAGGTATTTTAAAATTCCGGTACGCGATACATCGTGGATGGGAGGCAACCGATGACCTCGGCCTTGCCTGGCCGCGGCTTCCAAAAACAGCGCAGCTTCGCCTTCGTACGTGCTGCGGTCGCAAAATCCCAGAAGCGATGCTACTCCATCAAAGAGCCTGCCCAAACTGCTCGTTTTTAGCCCATTTTGGCGGTTTGATACCTTATTATATAGTGCCCATTCGGATGTCGTGAATTTTGGCCGCAAAAGATGAGCCGCGTCCGGCAATTCGGTTGTCAGTGCCAAAGCCGCCAGCCGAGGCTCGCGCGAAAATTTGTCGCCCAGTAGATGCGGGAAGTAGGGGAGATGATCTACGCGCTCAAACGCACCGTTTTGATAACTGAAAAATTCACCACCCCATATTTGGCCATCCGTGCCCAATCCGGTGCCATCCCAAACAACACCCAGAACTTTTTCAGGGGTGTGCAGCAACTCGTTCTCGGCCAGTACGGCACTGAAATGCGCCAGGTGATGTTGAACGGCAGTTACCGGCACCGCCCATAAAGAGGCAAGCGACTTACCCAGTTCGCTGGAAAAGTATCGCGGATGTTCATCGATCAGAATTTCCTGAGGCTTTGCCTTGAGCAGCTGTGTCATGTGGCCGAGTGTATGCCGATAGCTCTCCTGCGTTTCGTAGTTCTCCAAATCACCAAGGTACTGACTGGCATACAGGTTGCCCCCGGCAAACAAAGCAAATGAGCTCTTGAGATCTGCCCCCATCGCCAATTGTGTGTGGTGCAATGGAATATTGGGGTTAAGCACCGTAGGCGCCAGGCCTCGCGACCGTCTGAGTACTACGCGTTGCTGGTGATAGGTGGTGAACTGCACCACGCTGTCGTCTTGCGGTACCACAATTTCCCGGTTGTGGGTTAGAAAGTAATCCGCGACTTCTCCCAGGTTTTGTAGCACATCCTGATCGCGGAAAAAGATGGGTGACCCGCTGATGTTCGCACTTGTGGCTACCAGTGGTCCGTCAAATGTTTCAGCCAGCAGCAGGAGTAACGGAGCGTACGGCATCATAACGCCCAAACGATCCAGGCCGGGCGCAATTAACTGCATGGCAGGCGTCACCGCTTCGCGTCTCAGCCGCAACAGCACGATGGGGCTTTCGGGTGACTCAAGCTCTTCGCGTTCAGCGTCTCTGATCTCAACGCAGGCTGCCGCTTGCTCAACGGAGGGAAACAGCACGGCAAATGGTTTGGTAGGTCGGTTTTTTCGGTGGCGGAGTTCCTGAATGGCACGCGCATTCCGGGCATCAACCAATAACAGATAACCACCGATTCCTTTCACTGCGATAATGCTTCCTTGCTTCAACAGGCGGGCGGTCTCCGAGACAACAGCCGTAGTATGTATTTGCAAGGCTACGCCTTTGGCATCGCGCAATGTCAGTTGGATCGCGCAATGCGGGCAACTGTTGGTTTGCGAAAAGAATCTACGATCGTCCGGTGACCGGTATTCGGTATGACATGCCGGGCACATGATAAACGATGCCATCGTGGTGAGCGGCCGGTCATAGGGTAGTCCCTTGATGATGGAATAACGCGGGCCGCATTGCAGGCATGTGGTAAAGGCATAACCGGATCTTCGGTTGTTGGCATCACGAAGATCCTGTTTGCACGGTTCGCAGATCGCAAAATCGGGGGTGAGTAATAGGTTGGGTGTGCCCGAGCCATTGCTTTCGATAATCTCAAAAGTCTTAAAATCACTTTCACCAACAGACTGCCGCGTGACGGATGTAACCACCGCATGAGCGGGCGGAGACTGACGCAGCATTTGTTCGAATTGCGCCAGGGCGGCCTCGCTGCCGCTGACTTCTGTGTGCACACCATCCACACCATTGCTCACCCAACCCCGAAGGTGAAGTTGGCTGGCTAAATGAAACACAAAAGGGCGAAATCCCACACCCTGTACCCGACCGCGGATATGGAAGTGAAGAGTTTCCATATCTAGTGTACCAGTTCAGGTTCGCGTGTCGCCATCTGGCGTTGCAGCCATTGATACCAGGAGTCCCTGCCCTGGCCGGTGGTGGCCGACAGGTCTATAAACTCGAGTTGTGGATTTGCCCTTCGCGCATATTCTTTTGCCCGATCTACATTGAAGTTTACGTACGGGAGCAGATCAATTTTATTGATGATGCACAGTTGGCTGGAGGCAAACATATCCGGGTACTTCAGCGGTTTGTCGTCTCCTTCGGTAACCGATATGATGGCAATCCGCGAATGTTCGCCAAGGTCGAACAAGGCCGGGCACACGAGGTTGCCCACATTTTCAATAAAGAGAATGGCATCGTCTTGCGGATTCAGTTCGTGCAGGGCGCGATGAATCATAGCGGCATCCAGGTGGCAACCCTTTCCGGTGTTTACCTGAACGGCTTCAACACCGGTTCGTGCGATGCGATTGGCATCATTCATCGTTTGCTGGTCGCCTTCGATTACATAAAATTTGTATTGACTATGTAAGTCGATCAATGTGCGCTCCAGTAAGCTGGTTTTGCCCGAACCAGGAGAACTGACCAGGTTAAAGGCCACAATGTGCTGTTGCCGGAAATGGTCGCGGTTGTGACTTGCCTGTTGATTGTTCTTGCTGAGGATGTCCTGTTCCAACTCGATCACTCGTGAGGTATGGGCATCACCCGGATGGTGGTGCTGGACCAGTGGACTCAGCTTGATTTCGTTCAGTGGGGTGAATCCCGACAGGGACTCACCGGCCCGCGTGATGGTGACACCGCCAGGCTGACTGCATCCGCACGTGCTGCACATAAGGGGTACGTTTATGTTTTTTGTTCTATTGCTTTTCTATGAAACCGTCAGACTTTTAACCCGCAGTTCCTTGCCTTGGATGTATTCGACCAAATAGTCGTGGCATGCGGGGCAGGGTTCAAAGGGTTGCGTAATTTCAAATTCATGTTGGCATTGCAGGCAGCGGGCCCGGGCCGTGATCCGGTTTACCTGCCGTTGTGCGTTTTCCAGCACCGAGTTTTTCACACCTGCTGTCCAGGCAAAATCGAGTGCGTCCCATTCCACGCCTGCCATCGAGCCGATATCCAATTCAATGTTTTCCACGCGCTGGGCATTATTCTTCCGCACTTGCTCTTCAGCCAGGTCTACGATGCTCAGCACGATGGATAGTTCATGCATAGCTATTCGCTCGTGCGCTGTTTGCGGCTGGTGAGCCACGCGGCCACTACCACCACGGCAGCAATGGTCAACGTGAGGGGCAATGCATGTTCCGGATTGGCTACGTAGTGGCCGGGGCTGAGTGGGTTTTCGCTTCCGTGTCCGGGATGGGCAATGGCCGGCACAGTTGTTAATGCCAGAAGAATGCTCCTAAACGTTTTCATGTTGCTGGAATTTTCAACCAAAGTACAATCTCCGGTTGCGGTAATTGCATGATATAAGTCACTCAATTGAGTGAACTTGATCAGTTCGTTAGCGCAGGAAGTGGACTAATGTTGCTTGTTCTGTTTTTCAAAACAACGCTTCAGCATCAAGAATCATTCTAAACAGGAAGACCATGATTACTGAAACCCTTACCAAGCGCCCGACCTATTATGAAGAACTGCGAGGGAAAGGCTATTCCCGCAGAGATTTTATGAAGTATTGCACGATGATGGCCGCCTTTATGGGGCTACAGCAAAGCGGCATCGCCCAAATTGCGGATGCCATGAAAAAGACTCCGCGCATTCCGGTTATCTGGCTGCACTTCCAGGAGTGCACCTGCTGCAGCGAGTCATTCATCCGGTCGTCTCACCCGATTACCGCTGACATTGTGCTCGATCAAATCTCGCTGGATTATACGGAAACGCTGATGGCGGCTTCCGGTCACCAGGCCGAGGAAGCCATGCAGAAGACGATGAAAGACCATTATGGTGAGTATGTCCTGTGCGTGGAGGGTTCGGTACCCATGGCCGGTGATGGTGAATACTGCTGCATCGGGGGTCGTTCAGCTAAACAAATTCTGGAAGAGACAGCGGCAGGCGCGAAGGCAATCTTGTGTTGGGGTAGCTGTGCCTGCAATGGTTGCGTTCAGGCAGCAAAGCCGAACCCGACCCAGGCAACGCCTATACATAAAATTATCAAGGGCAAGCCTATCGTGAAAGTACCGGGCTGCCCGCCCATTGGTGAGGTAATGGCCGGCACCCTGATGCATATTATTACGTTCGGTACGCTGCCGGAACTGGACGGTATCGGTCGGCCGAAGGCGTTCTATTCAAAACGTATTCACGACAGTTGCTACCGCAGGCCATTCTACGATGCCGGCATGTTTGTGGAGACGTTTGATGATGAAAATGCGAAGAAGGGCTACTGCTTGTATAAAGTAGGATGCAAGGGACCAAGCACGTACAACGCTTGCGGTATTATGAAGTGGAATGCGGGAGTCAGCTATCCAATTCAATCTGGCCACGGCTGCTTTGGTTGCACCGAGGAGAAGTATTGGGATAATGGTCCGATCTATGCCCGAATGCCGGAGGCAGGCGGATTTGGCATTGAAGCCACGGCTGACAAAATTGGCATGGTGGCCCTGGGTGTTACGGCTGCGGGTATTGCCGCCCACGCAGTGGCCACTAATCTTCGGAAGAAGCAAGTGTTGGACACGTTGATTGAAGAAGGTAAAGAATCGGAAAAGCAACTTTAGTCACATCAATTGATTCATTATGGCCAACCGAATTGTCATTGATCCCATTACCCGAATTGAGGGGCATCTGCGGATAGAAGCTGAAATAAAAGACGGAAAAGTAAGCGAAGCGTACAGTGCAGGCACCATGGTACGCCTTTTGGAAGAAATATTGCGTGGTCGCGATCCGCGCGATGCCTGGGCCTTTGTCGGCCGCGTATGCGGAGTTTGCACATCTGTGCATTCTCTTGCTTCCGTACGGGCCGTTGAAGATGCACTGGGTATCGCAATCCCACCCAATGCAGAACTTGTTCGTAACATCATGTTTACTGTTCAGAATGTGCACGATCACGTAGTGCACTTCTACCACTTGCATGCGCTTGACTGGGTTGACATTGTCAGTGCGCTAAAGGCCGATCCGAGGAAGACTTCGGAAATCGCGCAAAGTGTTTCCAACTGGCCGAAGAGTTCGCCCGGCTATTTCAGTGATCTGCAAAAGCGACTGACGAAATTTGTGGAGAGCGGCCAGCTCGGCATTTTTGCGAACGGGTACTGGGGCCACCCCGCATACAAACTTCCGCCCGAAGTCAATCTCATTGGCGTGGCTCATTATCTGGAAGCGCTTGAGTGGCAGAAGGAAATTGTCAAAGTACACACGGTTTTTGGCGGTAAGAATCCACACCCGAATTATCTGGTGGGCGGCATGGCGTGCTCCATTGGAATTGACGATGCCAGCGCCATCAATGCCGAGCGCCTTCAACTGGTGCACCGGCTGCTGAAACAGGCCAAAGAGTTTGTGGAACAGGTGTACATACCCGATCTGATTGCGATTGCCTCGTTTTATAAGGACTGGGGAGCCATTGGTGGGGGGTTGGGAAATTATTTGGTCTATGGTGATTTATCGCCCAACGGCCGCCGCGACCCGTCAACGTATAAGTTTCCGGCTGGTGCGATCCTGAACAAAAAGGTGGGCGAAGTGATGGATGTTGATTTGCGTAAGGACAATGAGATACAGGAGTTCATTAGCCACAGCTGGTATGAATATGCCGCAGGTGATGATACCGGTTTGCATCCGTGGAAAGGCGAGACAAAAGTGAAGTTTACCGGACCAAAGCCCCCGTATGATTTTCTGGACGTCAACGAGAAATACAGTTTCCTCAAAACGCCCCGCTGGAAAGGTAATGCCATGGAGGTAGGTCCGCTGGCTCGCGTGTTGGTGGGGTACGGCCGGGGCCGCGAAGAGTATAAAGAAGTAGTCGATAGTACACTCAGTGCGTTGGATGTACCGGTTGAAGCATTGTTCAGTACGCTCGGGCGCACAGCCGCGCGAGGGCTGGAGGCCAGGTTGGTTGCCCAGTGGGCGCTCGAGTTTTACGACCTGCTCATCGCAAACATCAAAAACGGTGATACCCGCATGGCGAACATGGAAAAATTTGAACCCGCCAGCTGGCCGAGGGAAGCCAGAGGGGTAGGCCACACCGAGGCGCCTCGAGGCGCACTTGCTCACTGGATTGTCATTCGTGATGAGAAGATTGCTAACTATCAGCTCGTGGTGCCCAGCACGTGGAATGCATCACCGCGCGACAAAAACGGAGTTTCGTCAGCGTACGAATCCGCTCTCAAAGACACTCCCATTGCCGATGCTCACCAGCCGGTCGAAATTCTGCGCACCGTGCACTCGTTCGATCCGTGCCTGGCCTGTGCTGTGCACTTGTATGATGAAGAAGGCAAGCATATCAGTCAGGTGAAAGTGCTTTAACGCGTGTGTTATGAATGTGATTTCTCATCCTCATAAAAATCTTCGAAGGGTTTTCGTGTGGGAATTGCCCGTGCGGGTTTATCATTGGGTCAATGCGCTATGCATTCTTGTTTTAATCGGTACAGGGTTTATCATCGGTGATCCACCCGCCATTTTAACGGGCCGCGAGGCGTACCAGAATTACTGGTTTGGCACCACGCGGTTCATCCATTTTCTGGCTGCTTATGTTTTCCTTTTCAATTTTGCTTTCCGCATCTACTGGGGCTTTGTGGGCAACCAGTTCGCCAGTTGGCGAAATTTTATTCCGACTAGCAAAAAGTTTTTCAGTGATATGTGGATGGTGATGAAGACCGACATCTTCATGACCAAACGCGAAGAGGAAAAGTCCATCGGGCATAACCGCCTGGCTGGAGCTATTTATTTTCTAACGTTTATCGCCTTTGGCATTCAATGCCTCACCGGTTTTGGCCTGTATGCCGCCATGAGTGATTGGTGGCTGCCGAACCTGTTTACCTGGGTAGCTCCGTTGTTTGGGGGCGACTTCATGCTCCGGCAAATTCACCACTGGGCCATGTGGTTTTTTATCCTCTTCACTGTGATACACGTGTACCTCGTTTTCTATCACGACTATGTGGAGGGCCGCGGTGAGCTTTCATCCATGGCCGGGGGTTGGAAATTTATCGAGGAGGAAGTTTTTGAAGAAAACACAAAAGAAAAGAAATAAAGCCTGTGATAAAAAGCGAGCTTCTTATTCTGGGGATTGGCAACTACCTGATGGGTGACGAAGGGCTAGGGGTACACTTTGTTCGCACCTTGGAGCACGAGCGTTGGCCGGAAGGAGTGAAAATTCTGGACGGTGGAACGGCCGGCTTTCAGCTGATGGAGGATCTGGAAAGTCACTCCACGGTGATCATGGTAGATGCCACCCTGGATGATCATCCACCGGGTACTATCCGGTTAATTGAGCCGCGCTTTGCCCGTGACTTTCCGAAAGCCATGAGCACGCATGAAATCGGCTTGAAGGACCTGGTGGAGGCTCTGAGTTTGCTGGATCGCCTCCCCAGGATTTACCTGTTTGTGGTATCGGTTGAAAAAATTCAACCCTTGAGCATTGAACTGAGCACCGCGGTGGAGGGTGCATTACCGCAATTGCGTGGGCGTGTTGATCATTTGCTGGAACAACTGGGTATCATCGTCCCCGCACCGGCCGCTGTTTGAAGGAAATTCGGCTTATTATCTGTAAACTAGCGGCATGATCGTAAGGTTGAAAAGCGCCAGGCTGGGAGCGGTCGTATGCGCACTCGTATTTGCAGGTTGTGGCGGGGGGGTGCAAACGTACTCGTCAAAATCAAAAGGTGTTGACTTAAAGAAGTATAAGACGTATGCCTGGGTGAAGCCGGGGGATGAGCAGCATGAGTCGCGCGCTGACGATAAGCAATACGCTGCCCTTATCTTGCAATTGGCCAATGACGAACTTCAAAAAAAGGGTCTGGTTTTAGATACCGAAAAGCCTGATGCTGTATTTCTGTTTGATACCCGCGTGGAAGATCGGGTGGCGTATTCGCAGTCGCCCACGGTTTCGGTAGGCGTGGGTTTTGGCGGTCCGGGTTTTTACGGTGGATTTTCCGCACCCGTGGCGGGCGGCCAGATTCAATCCTATACCTACCAGGAAGGTCTTTTGTTTATCGAGATGTTTGATACCAACACCAAACAGTTGTTGTGGCGGGGCTGGGCGAAAGGCCAGGTGAGTGATGCCATCAGTGTAGAAAATGACATTCGAAAGGCAGTCAAACATATCTTTATTCGGTATCCTGTAAAACATAACTAATCCGGCAACTATGCGTGCACTTAGTCTTTTGGTAATCGGGATGGCGTGGGCCTTCGTCACCTACGGCCAGGGGAAAAAGTGGAGCCGGATTCAACCCGGTGCCTACTATGAAGCCGGAGAGGGCTTGTATGCTCCGCGCCTGGGTTTCAAAGCCACCGTGCCCAGCGGTTGGCAAGGTTCAATGCCCCGCGAAAGCGAGGTGTTTTTGCTTCAGACGGTTACCACGAATGTGTTTGGTGAAATTTTCGTGTTTGGCCGCGAGGCGATAGCCCTTCAAGACCTGAAGCAGAAGTGGATGGAGGGTACAGACCTTAGCGAAAGCATTCGTATCAAGGCCAAAGATCCGCAGATAAAAGGCGATATGCTGGTGGCCGAGGTAGTGGGCGAGGGCGAGGCAATCAACAAAGCAAACCGGGGATATGCGGTTGCCCGATGCAACCCCAGCGGCCCTTGCGTAGTGGCACTGGCCACCATGCCCCGGCAGTTTTATGAAACGATACGTGTGGCCACAGAGAAGTTTCTGAAAGAAGGCAAATTTGAAGCGCCCAGTCAGGCATCACCGTATGTAGGTTTTGACTGGCAGGAATTTTTAAGTCAGAAAATGTTGCTCACCTACGCCTATCTGGAAGAAGGCTCGAAAGAAAGCGAGGTTCATTTTTGCCCGAATGGCACATTTAAGGCACACGTGCGAAAGAAAGGCCTTTTTCAGAATCAAAACCCCATGTACAAGGGCAAGCTAACAGGGACGTGGTCCACAAAAGGAGTTGGTGAAACTACAGAACTCACCCTCGAATTTGCAGGCAAAACCAAGTTGCCCCCTTTGGCCATCACCCTCACTATTCGCGATGAACAGGTATTCGCCAATACCGAACGGTATTTTGTGGCGCGTTCAACCGAGTGCAAGGCCCGTTAGTCGCGGTCGTAGTAAAAGTCTGTGTTCTTCAGCAATCCAAAGCTAAGCGACACATAGAAGACATTGATATCGAGATTTTCATAAGGCTTAATGCTGTTCCCCTGGCGATCGTTCCCCGAGTAACTCTTGTTATAGAAATTGGTCAGGTAGTACTTGAACTTTAGTGTCGCACCGTAGGGCATTTGCACACCCGCCATCAAGCTATGATTAACCGTGGGTACGCGACTGGAGAACCAGATACTTCGTTTCTCTTCCTTTTCCTCGTTTACAAAAATCTTCTCTTTATAGTTTACCGGAAGCTCCAGTTCGTATCCCGCAAAGAAGAAGGCTTTATCCAGGTTGCCGAGTTTAACTCCAACCGGAATGCCCACATTGTAGGTTCTTGCCTTCACCCGCGTGTTGGGCTCCGCGGGCTCATCATAAATTACGCCTACGTTGCGTACGGAGAGGCCGGTGAAAAATCCAAAGTTATCTGCTTTGTCAAAGTTAACCCAGTTTTGGAGGTTGATCACGGGCGAAAAGCGCATCACGCTGCCTTCTTCAGACCCGTTGGCTGTAATGCCGGCAAAGGAAAAGATTATTTCACCGCTGCTGGTGGTATACACCTTGGGTTGATCCTGCCCGAAGGACTTGGTAGCGAGAAGTAGCAAACCGAAAACGAAAGCGTATTTCATAGTTGTAATGAGTATATGTTAAAATTGAACGTTACTTGATTCGAAAGTTTAAACTGCCGCCCAGGTTGAACTGCCAGATGGTGCTGCCGGTGGACACACCTGCGCCACTGCCGCCCGTGCCGAAATAGAAGCCGCCACCGGCCCACTGTACCGGGGAGAATAGTTGAGCGTGCAAACGCAAACTTACTTTTTCGGTAGCCTGAATGCGAACGCCCACCCGACCTCCTAGGGAGAATTTGGTAACGCTTTCTGAGTTCAACGATTGGTCGGGATTAGACCAGCCCACACCGAGGTTGGCCGTGCCAAAACCGCTTATCTTTTCGTTTAGGGGCAGGTAGCGTGTTCCGCCCAACATAATATAGCTTAAAACAACATCACCGCTGTAGCGTATTGCATTAAATCCCTGGTAGTCAACATTGGCCTTGAGAGTCTGGTAGATTAGTTCAACGGCTGCGGTCTCCGTGAGCCCGAATTCAAGGCCACCACCCCATTGGAATCCGTCACCTATTTTTCCTGTGCCGTACTCCGTGTCAAACTTGTCAGCAAACGTGTAACTTTCGAAAGTAAGCAGGGTTATAGACGGCTGCGCCCACAACACAACTGAGGAGACGATTATTGCCAGAAAGGTAATTGTAAACGTTTTCATGAAGGCCTATTCGGTTTTCGATTGCAAAATAGCAATTCCTTTAAGTTTTATCGACAATACGAAAGGTGAGGTTGATGAGTACGCCACAGGTTTACCGATTTGCTTGCGGGAAACTTCCTTGCCTTGTATCTTCGCTGCCCAAACCAAAAAGATTATGAAGAAGCTATTCTTAATGGCGGCACTTTTTACTTCCGTTGCCGCCCTCGCACAGTCGAACAAGGAAGATGTCGACTTTATCCAGTCGATTTTCGGTAAGGAAAAAAAGATCATTGTTAACGATTTCATTACGTTAGAGGGTGCCCGGAAGGACGCTTTCTGGAAGTTGTATGATGAGTATGAAACCAAGCGGAAAGAGCTGGGTCAGAAGCGAATAGCGTTGCTGGAGAAATATGCTGCCACGTATAGCACGATGGATGATGCAGCAACGTCTCAGATTATCAAGGAAACCATTGCACTGGGTGCAGCCAATGATAAGCTCATTTCGGGTTATCATAAGAAAATGGAGAAAGCGGCCGGTGTTAAGGCTGCTGCCCAGTTTTATCAGATTGAAGTTTACTTTTTGTCCGAGATCCGTGCCGCTATATTGGAGAATATCCCCTTCATTGGTCAGTTAGACTGATGCATCAGCGGGTGAATAATTGAACGATAAAAAAGGCTACCTGAATCGGGTAGCCTTTTTTTATGATGGGTGTACGAGTTTCATATGTTTTGACCCTTGGTGCCAAAAGTTCTGGATAACGGAACAGCCGACACACCATGCGATACAATGCTAAGTAGCACGGTGAGCGCTACTGTCGCGATAATGAGTTCATAACCTTCCACTCCCAGTTTGATGACCATCATCAACAAGTAAAGCACGGAAGCAATGCCGCGCGGCCCAAACCAACCAATGAACCATCGTATGCCGTTGGGCAACCCCGTGCCACTTAGACTCACGTAAGCCGGTACGATTCGAATGATGGTGAGACTCAACAAAGCGTACGTAACCACCCGCCAGTCAGTCCAGTAGCTCCACACCCTCGGTACCAGCAGCATGCCGAACAACACGAAGATCAACAAGGTCATAATCTGACTTTCAGCCTCACCAAATTCCTTCACTTCTTCTCGAATAGACTCGGCCACATAGCCCAACAGTAACCCGGAAAAATAGGCAGCGATAAACCCATTGCCGTGTATGAACTCCGCCAGCGAATAGGCCAGAATGGCCAGTGCCAGTGAGGATAGTTTTGAAAAGACACGGTTCATCCAGCCTGCCTCGGTGGCCGTTTTGATCAGCCACCCACCGAGCCATCCCACGCCAATTCCCACAGCCGTTCCAAAAACAAACTGCTTGAGTATAAAAATCAGCCAATAGGTGGCCCCGGCCTGCTCACCCTGCGCACCGGAAAGTATGGCCAGGCAAAGCAAAATTGGCGGTAATGCAATACCATCATTCAACCCACTCTCCACATTGATCGTCTGCCGCACCTTCTCCGGAACGATCTCGCTGGTGACCACGGCCTGGCCCAGTGCCGCATCGGTAGGTGAAAGAATAAGGGCCAGCAATAATAGAATCCAGAGGTTGTGGTGCGGAAAAAGAAGCCAAGCCGCAACAAACCCGGCTATCATCGTAAGTGGCAGCCCGATACCCAAAAGCCGCAGGGGCAACTGCCGCTCGCGAATTACGCGCCTCAGGTTGAGGGTGGAGGCATCCACAAACAGAATAATGATCAGAGCTAACTCGGCCAATACTTTGACATACGGAGCTGTGGTTCCGGCTGCGACAATTTCCAAGTCGATCAAACTGACCAGAATGCCTACGAGCACAAAGACCATAGGAGGTGTGATGATTGATTTTTCTGACTTGTGAGAGAAAACCCCAAAGAAAATGATCAATGCTGCGGTAAAGACGAAAATCGGATGTTCGGTCATCGTGTCAAAAGGTTTCTGAAACCGCCAGGTAAAATCCGCTCGAGCGTTCGCCCCAGCCATAATCAATAACCAGGTTGGTGCGTGAGTTCTTATCCAACATCAGACGTAAACCTACTCCATACCCCACCTTGACAGACTCAAACAGCTCAAGATTTTGAAACTCGTTGCTGGCGGTAGTGCCGTTGAGAAATAACACACCACTCCAAAGTTTATTGCACTTCGAAATCGGGAACCGGTATTCCACTTCCGAGTATACCAATTGATGACCACGGAACCGGCCTTGCGCATAGCCGCGGGCACTCCGACTTCGCTGGTCATAGGCGGTGGCCGGAAGCGTAAGGTAAGGAAAGTTCCCCTTTTGGGTGAACGTGCCCATTACCCAAAAGCCAATCAGATGCGCAGGATTTTTTTTTGACACACCGTGAAAACTTCTCCACTCTCCCTGGAGGATGTTTACATCGTTCGTATTGCCAATGAATTGAAAAGCGCCACGCCACCCCAAATTCAGATAATAGCCTCTGTGCGGCATAACCATGTTGTCGCGGGTGTCAATGATCAGGGAAACATTCAGGGCTGACGTGAAATAGCTTTCGGTATCAAATCCATATCTGACGTTGTAGGCATAATGTGAGGTGATCAGCGAGTCCCCGGGATTCAATCGTAGTTTTTCGTCCTTTATCTTGGAATAACCATCAAAAAGATAGCCTAATCCCAGGTATATACCCTCTTTCATACGGATTCCTAATGTTTGATGAATTCGTAAAAAGTTAAACTTCATGGGCTGGGCAAGCGAGTCAGTTTCGGTTTCCTGCCCGGCCAGACTAAACTGGTAATCGAGAATTCCACCCTCGGGCGCATTGGTGCCCAACCCGTAGGTGGGTTGAGAGTAAATCATGAAGCGCCAGTCACCAGTATGAAAGAATCGTTCTCTCCGGGTATAAACATTGTTTTTCAACATGAAAATGTACTGGTTCTTCGTGGTAGCCTGTATGCTGCCATTTAACAGGGAGTATAATTTTGACTCGGGCATCTTGAAAGCCAACTGGCCACCGAGGCCCACCATAAATCCAGTAGCCGGGTTGGAGCCAATAATGGGCATGAGCATAAGTGAACTTTCCTTTTTTGGGGACGCTTCGGGTTTGTGTCGGGCCTTTCGGATGATCTCCGCTAGGTCGGTCGGATAGCAAGTCGTGTCGCGGGTTGCCGCTTCCTGACCCTGTGCCAACTCAGCTTGCCAGCATAAGCCCAAGATAACCAAAATAATTCTTTGGGTAACCCAGAATTGGGCATGGAATTGACTAACCGTATTTCTCCAAAAGAACATCGAGATATGCGTAAAGATAGGTAGCAGTCATCTAACTGTCCATGTCGGACATGAGAATTGCGTACATTTCTCTGTTATGTCCGAATACGCTAAACAGGGGTTCT
>Ga0209985_10000693_pt1 | contig 35754 bp, 30 predicted proteins | sample NOAtaG_FD_187305 | JGI IMG/M metagenome (GOLD analysis project Ga0209985, IMG submission 187305) | Freshwater lake microbial communities from Lake Erie, under a cyanobacterial bloom - NOAA_Erie_Diel6S_1000h metaG (SPAdes) (version 2) | ecosystem: Environmental > Aquatic > Freshwater > Lake ...
ATTCTTTTTGGTCATTTTAGACCCGCAGTGAATGCAGTTTTTTTATTCATAGCTTTGATTTGACCTAAAGCTATGGCATTCAATAATTTGCAAGGTTTCCAGCCTAATAAATGTCCATTAAGCCAAAAATTACTATGTAACCATCGGGGTTTTTTCTAAAGTATCCAACGCGGAGCGGCTAACCAAAAAAGCTATAGAGCAGGGCTATAGTGCCCAGTACACACTTCATCCGGATAGAAAGTTAAACTATGTCTATGTACTAGCTACTAGTGACAAAAGAAAAGCTTATGCGCTGGCTGTTAAATTGCGTGCCGAAACCGAATACAGAGACGCATGGGTTTTTGACGGAGCTTTTGGTGAGACTCCACCGGTTGCCGCAGTGATTGAGCCGATAATTGAGAAGAAAGAAGAGCCGGTCGTAGAAGTAAAGCCGCTAGAACCAGAGACTAAACCCGCCATCGATTCAACTGCATTGGTAAAGCCAGTTGAAAGACCCATTGATCCAATTGTTGAAACGAAGCCTGTTGGTAAACCTTTTTATTTTAAACTGATAAATGTTGCTGACAATAGCGAAGTGAAATCTGGAGAAGTGCATGTGCAAGAAGTTGTACGTGCCACGCAGTACCAGGCATTTAAGCCCGGAGAAGTAGTATATTTGGAAGCACCCAAAAATAAAAGGGGTACCTATAGTGTCGTGACAGAGGTGCCAGGATATAGCCAACTCAGTAGTGTCTTTAATTATCAAAACCCTCCTGGTGAAAAAGGTGGTAATGGTGAAGTGATCATTGAATTACCAGTAAAAAAAGCAAAAAAAGGAGACTATGTTGACTTCCGCAATGTAAAGTTCTTCAAGAATTCATCTATCCTCGAGCCAGAATCACAGAATGAATTAGACGGTCTTGTTGACCTGATGAGAGAAAACTTAAAGTATAAAATAAAGATTCACGGCCATGTAAACGGAACACAAAGCAGAGAATGTTTTGTGCGTGGTACCAACTCCATTTTCTTCGTTATTAATCCTTCGACCTATAAAAAAGAAAGAAATTTATCCTCAAAAGATCTTTCCAATCTTCGCGCAGAAACCGTAAAAGACTATTTGGTAAGTCAAGGCATTGATGCATCACGTTTAACGACTAAAGGCGAAGGCGGCAAGATCCCACTTTATCCAGAAAGCGGTTCGTTAGGATCGCTCAACGACCGGATCGAAATTGAGTTTACAAAAAACTAAGCGGTAATAGCTTTTAGAATATCGTGCTGGGTAATAATATGTGCACGCTCTTGCTCATCGCGAACCAGCAAAGCCTTGTTATTTCTATTCAACAGCGAGGACAAAACATCCAATGTGCTGTCTAGTGCAACTACCTGCATTGGTTTATCCATGATCTCACCCACCGATTTATCCTTCAACCCAGGATCATAAATTATTTTTTCAATCAGGCTGGTAGTCGTTACGCTGCCAACAAATTCATTTCCCTCGGTCACGGGCATTTGATCAACGCCCTCTTTGTTCATTATTTTGATCGCTTCACCAATCGTAGAATTTTTGGTGACAGTTAACAACGCGTCTTTCCCATTTCTACCCGCAATGATTTGCCGAGCAGTACCATAGGTGCGTTCTTCTAAAAACCCGTGATCCTTCATCCACATGTCATTGTACACTTTGCCTAAATAGCGTGTGCCATGATCAGGAAGTAACACCACCATCACATCCTCTTTTTTCAAATGCTCACGGGCATATTCCATCGCACCATGTAGTGCCGACCCACAACTCCATCCACCAAAAATTCCCTCCTCGCGCGAAAGTCTCCGTGCCATGATTGCACCGTCTTTATCGGTCACTTTGATAAACTGGTCGATCACATCAAAGTCGACATTTTTTGGTAAGATATCTTCACCAAAGCCCTCTGTGAGGTATGGGTAAATTTCGTTTTTGTCAAATACGCCTGTCTCTTTATACTTCTTAAACACGGACCCATACGTATCGATACCGATTGCCTTGATGTTTGGATTTTGTTCTTTTAAATATTTGGCAGTTCCACACATCGACCCTCCCGTTCCTACGGTCGCTACATAATGCGTAATCTTTCCACCGGATTGTCTCCAAATCTCGGGGCCAGTCGTTTCATAGTGGGCTTTTGCATTGGACGGGTTGTCATATTGATTGGGATAGATCGAATTCGGAATTTCTTTGTTTAGTTTCCTGGCTACAGAATAATAGCTGCGTGGATCTTCCGGTTCCACATTTGTAGGGCACACAATTACTTCAGCACCTACGGCTCTCAAAATATTTATTTTTTCTTGCGATTGTTTATCAGCCATTGTAAAAATGCATTTGTACCCCTTCGCAACAGCTGTAAGCGCAAGCCCCATTCCTGTGTTACCTGAGGTTCCCTCAATAATTGTTCCTCCCGGTTTTAACAACCCAGCCTTCTCGGCATCTTCCACCATCTTTAACGCCATTCTGTCTTTGGTCGAATTCCCGGGATTGAAATACTCCACCTTTGCCAACACGCTTCCGTTAATGCCTTTTGGAATTTTATGTAAACGAACAATGGGCGTATTGCCAATCGTTTCGATGATGGAGTTGTATATCATAGCTTCAACAATTTATCGCGATTGCAAAAATAACATTTCAGACGGGAAAGCTAACGTTTATTAGGAGCGTAAAATTTGGAGATAAGGTGACTCTTCGTGTCTTCTATAGTCCGAACGCCTTAACGCCTATTGGTCAGCAAAAAAAATCTGGAAAGCAAAAAGCCCTCCTACGCTAATGCTTCGGAGGGCGAGTGGAGCTGCAGGGAATCGAACCCTGGTCCAGAGAAGATGAACGTGTACCTTCTACATGCTTAGTTGACTTTGGTTGTCGGGAACTAAAAGGCAGGCAACAGCCTCATCAATTCCTTAGTTACTGTTTTCTCGACAGCCCCGCGCAACAACGGAGCGGCCCAGTTCAAGCTGTCGACACCGCGATTCCAAACCCGCAGAACAGAGGTTTGGGCGATGATGGCCTCCCACTTCTTAAGCGGGACAAGCTAATCTAACGATACGTCAGATTAAGCAGCCATGGCGTAAGTATTTTCGCCACGTAAATTGTTGGGACCATCTTTCAAGGCTCTCATCCCATGAGCCTGCATGCTTACTCACACCCCCACGCGTCCTGTCAAAACCGGTCAGCCCCTTTAACCTCCGAAGCCTTGGCGAAGGAGGTAGTATCAACAAACATTCGCAAAGCGGAAAGCCCTCCTTCGCCAAGGCTTCGGAGGGCAAGACAAAAGTACAGTAAAAAAAGTTCAGTTGACTATTCAATCACTTCAAAGCCGGCTCCACGAAGTGCCTCGATAGCCGTTGTTAACTTTGCCTCTTCCACAAGGATATAGTCTGTATTGTAAGTGGCAATTACCGAAAGGTTTACACCTGCATTTGCCAGGGCCGTTGAAAATTGAGCCGTGATGCCCGTCAACGAAAGATCCAGTACTGCATTGATCTTTAGCAACCGCCAGCCCACACTTTTCACGATTTCGTCCTGCACCAAATCCTCTTCACAAACGACTGACAACTCATTTGCCGTTTTAGACAAAGTATAAAATGAGGAACTAAATAGCCAATTCGGCAAGGGCTTTGTCATCTCTAGCTGACAAACCGCAAATCGCTTCGGTAAAACTTCAAACTGAAGCACTATCAGTTCTTCTTGAACCGCTGGCCACGGCCAGTAACAGCTGCTACGTTAAAAAAACCAAGTGCCTTTTTTCCGTTCTTGTTAAGGTTTACAATGTTGGTAGACACATTAGAAACTGGTCGCGCGAACAATTCTCCAAAACCGCCAGGTCGGTCAGTCTGTACTTGCACTTGCTGCAAATAATCAAATGCTTGAACAGTTATCGAATTGATTTCAACATACACCGAATCGCCTGGCACATAGGGCGAGACCGCGGCATCATTGGCATCGGTATCGTTCGGGTTTATTCCTCTTCGAATGGGTGTAATGAAAATAAACCCATCAATATTTCCTCCCGCAGAAAATCCAGCATCGTAAGCGACATTTAGGTCTGACGGCTTATTGAGCAAGACACCATTTTTGGTCGCACGAATCCAATAGGTATCCCCAGCTCCCGCAAAGTCCCTGGCAATAAACTCCGCGAAATAAAAGTCTGGATTAGTCTGATCCGGCTCGTTTTTGGTTAAAGTAAGTGTGTCAATTTTTGGCACGCGCCCCATGGTTGAGTTTGCCTCATATACTTCGCCTTCGGCTTGAATTGTCAGCTTGTAAGAAGTACCCGGTACACCTAGCCGCTCATTGCCTACCGGCTTCCAAACATAGGTACCCTTGCTAGCAGGATCTTCATTAAAAGCAAAAACTTTTCCGGCATCGTCAACAACAGACACAACAGCACCACCAACTGCCGGAGGCAGAGAACTATCAAAATAGGATTGCGTTTTTGTAAGTGTGATTACTTGATTGCCCAGCTTATCATTGACCCATGCATCTACAACCAAAAGTGCATCCGCATTTTCAAGTGTAGGATTGATTTTTGTTTCGCACGAGAGCAAAGACAAAAAACATAACGTGGCAGTTATCTTTAGGCTTAGGCCTACAGCGATTTCCCTTGAAAATCGACTAAAAAATTCGAGTAAAGTCATCTTCATTTAAAATTTAAAGTTGTAAGAAATGGAAGGCACCACTGAACCTATGATAGAAAGCTGAGTGGCCTCTGAAGAAATAGGCTGGCCTGGAGACACTCGTTGGTCTGCCTGCGAAAAATAAATCGAGAATGGGTTTTGTCGTGCATACAAGTTGTAAACACCAAAGACCCAATAGTCACTGTTCTTCCTGTCTTTACCCCTCTTCTGTTTTTTTCCTTCTAAACGGAACGAAACATCTAGTCGGTGGTAGTCCGGAAGTGTTACATTGTTGCGTGAATCGTTTCCGTTGTAAGGAACCAGCAACCCTTGGCTGATGTACCGTGAAGTAGGGAAAGTAGTCGGTGTGCCAGACGTGTACACAAAATTGGCGGAAAACGACCATCTTTTCGAGATGTCATAGAACGCAGCGATTTTCAAATTGTGTGCTTGATCGAAACGAGTACGATACCAGTCACCTTGGTTAATACCATTCACTTTTAACTCTGTGCGAGCTAACGTGTAACTCACCCATCCGGTAAGGCGTCCCGCTTTCTTTTGAAAATAGGTCTCGACACCATAGGAGCGCCCTTCGCCAGAAAGCAGGTCACCCTCCAAAAATTCGTTGATCAATAAATCAGCTCCATCAATGTAATCGATCTGGTTTTGTGTATTCTTCCAATACCCCTCAACCGACAATTCATACATTCTGTTTTTGCCCAAATCTTTAAAAAATCCTATTGTGTACTGGTCAGCAAGTTGAGGTTTGATATTCTTTGAACTCGGATTCCAAACGTCAAGCGGATTGGACGCAGTAGTATTTGAAATCAGGTGTAAATACTGAGCCATCCGATTGTAACTTCCCTTAATCGAGCTAGTTGGGTTCACTTGCACTTTAAATGATACCCGAGGCTCGAAATTTCCATAAGTGGCAATCACTTCTCCATTTTTGTATTGGCGGCTGCTTACCGTGTCTCTTCTTACGCCTGCAGGATTGTTATTGTAAGTATAGGATTTACCAGGGCCAAAGGCATTGAACAACGAATAACGTATGCCGTAGTCGACTGAGACCGCTCTGGATATTTTTTGTGAGTTGCTTAGGTAAAGTGACGACTCTAAGTTGTATTTCTTGCTTAGACTAAAGTCATCAGGTTCGCCCTGACTGACCCCACGCGCATTGGCTGGCTCGAAAATGTAGTAAATCAATTCTGCACCAAAATTCAACTCATTGTTATTGTTGAGGAAGTAAGTAAACTGGGGCTTAAAAATATAGTTGGAGATGAGCGAATTCCATTTAAATGAGTTCTGATCATCTCGACCAAACTGGAGACTATAGTCATAGTTACTATAAAGAGCAGTGAAATTGGAGAACAAGCGATCGTTAAAAATATGATTCCAGCGCAACGTGGCCGTAGCATTGCCCCAGCTAAAGCCTTGATTTCGATCGAACTTAAAATTATCTCTCCCAAAATAACCTGACAGGTAAACTCTGTTTTTTGGATTGATGTTATAATTTGTTTTGAGTGTGACATCATAAAAATTCAGCGCACCACCATTTTGCAGAACGGGTGCGAAAGGTCGAGCTAGAATGTCAATATAGGATCTTCTGGCGGCAACAATAAAAGACATTTTATCTTTTATGATTGGCGCCTCCACCGCTATCCGACTAAAAATAGTACCGATACCTCCAGTTACCTCCAATTTCTTGCTATTCCCTTCTTTCATCCTAACGTCCAAGAGCGAAGAAAGTCGCCCGCCATACCGAGCCGGGATTCCCCCTTTGTAAAGTTTTACATCTTTGACCGCATCTGGATTGAAAACTGAAAAGAAGCCAAGCAAGTGAGATGAATTATAAACAGGCGCTTCGTCCAACAAAATCAAATTTTGCCCCACGCTACCGCCACGCACGTTGAACCCACTGGCGCCTTCGCCTACGGTGCTCACCCCAGGTAGTAATTGCAAGCTTTTTATCACATCGGCTTCGCCCAAAAAGGCTGGAATTCTCTGAATCGTTTTAATATCTAATTTGTTGGTGCTCATTTCCAGATTTTGCACGTTCGCCTGTTCCAATTCTGCTTGGATAACCACCTCTTGCAATTGCTCAGCTTCACCTGAAAGCTCAATATCAAAGCGTTTGTTCTTGTCTAGTTGCACAGACTTCGTTACGGGTAGATAGCCCAGATAGCTATAATGCAGGGTATAGTTGGCAGCGGGCAGCGTGATAGAATAAAAACCGTACTCATTTGTAACACCACCGCCTTGCGTCTCTGTAACATAGACCGTAGCTCCAATCAATGCTTCGCCATTGCTTGCATCTTTGATATAACCGCTAATGGTAAACTTGCCGGTGGTTTGGCCAAAAGAAAAAGTGCAGGCAAAAATCCACAAAAATAGAATCTGTCTCATAGAATAAGTTAAGCTAACCTTAAAGCGTAAAAAAGTGGGTTTTGTTGCACCTAATTGAAAATTTTCATAAAAAGTTTACACAATCGTCCCGCCTATTGGGCGGAATCGATTCCGATCGAGTCGATCACCAAATAATCGGCCTTAGAAACCGACTGCCGGGCGAGAAGTTCTGCTATAAATCCAGTTAAGAAAAGTTGAACCCCGATAACCAACGCTACCAATGCTAGGTAAAAGATAGGTTGATCGACTACATCACGCTTCAGCGGAATTTTGGAGATAAACAGGGCATCCACCTTATCCCAAAATATTTTCACCGTAAAACCAAACCCAACCAGAAAGGAAACGATGCCCCAAGCCCCAAAAAAGTGCATGGGTCTTTTTGCAAATCGCCCAACGAACGTAATGGTAAGCAGATCCAAAAAGCCACGAACAAATCGCTCCCATCCAAACTTACTTACTCCATATTTTCGCTCACGATGCTCTACTACTTTTTCTGTGATTTTCGTGAAGCCGGCCCACTTAGCCAACACGGGTATATAACGGTGCATTTCACCGTAAACCGTAATATTTTTTATAACTGAATAGTGGTAGGCTTTTAATCCACAATTAAAATCATGCAAATGAATACCGGAGATTTTTCGCGTGACATAGTTGAAAAACTTGGAGGGCAATGTTTTTGAAATTGGGTCGTGACGCTTTTTCTTCCAACCGCTCACCAAATGAAATTTCTTTTCTTTGATCAGTTTATACAACTCCGGAATTTCATCTGGACTGTCTTGTAAATCAGCATCCATGGTGATCACCACCTCGCCCTTTGCAGCTTTAAACCCGGTATGCAAGGCTGCCGATTTCCCAAAATTTCTATTAAACTGAAATCCCTTGAAAGACGGATTCGCTTTACTTATTTTTTTAATCTCTTCCCAGGTGCCATCGGTGCTACCATCATCGATAAAAATCACTTCATACGAAAAGCCGTGCGTTTGCATAACACGGCTAATCCAATTACTCAGTTCAGGAATCGATTCTTCTTCGTCCTTTGCAGGAATGACTAGAGAGATATCCATCAAAGATTACATCATTTCCTCTGGTTGATTCCTCTTTACAAAAATGGAGGTGATCAAAGAAACAATTGCGTAGAAAATAAGTCCGAATCCATAAGACTTAATAGAACCTATCGCTGAAAACTGCCCGACAGCTCGTTCCCTTGCGTCCTCCATTGCTTTATCCATTTGATCCTCAGGCATACCAAAACTTTCCATCATTTTCTCAGTAGTTTCAATACTTACATCAATCAATTTTGCTGGTAACTCGGTATCTATAACTGTATATAGCAGTATCATAAAAGCAGTAGAGATCACCCCAGAAACTGCGAGTAGCACAAATCCATGCTGGAACGCCTTGCCATACGAAACGAATCCACCAATTTCATTTCTGTAGTTGATCCCCGCATAAATAGTTGCACCCAATAATAGAACGAGAACAAATATTCCGAATTTCCAATCTGCCAAAATCGTATAATCGGCAGCGTATGCGATTACTGTAAGCACTATGCTAACACCGCCTAAGATTGAGCCCCATTTTGCTGCGTGCTGTAAGAATGATACTTGAGGAGTAGTTGTTTCTTCCATAATTATTGGTTTTTAGGTTGACGTCTTAAAATTACTGATATTATTATGCTAATAAAAAAACTGATCACAAAGCTTTGCCAGAAATAGTGTTTGGCTAGAATGTAACTATTGGTAGCAGAAATGTACTCCAAATTACGTTGATACTCAATTTTTCCTATCCGCTCAATCGCTTCTGCGGGCATTGCTTTCATCTGTTCCACTGCTGTGGTCACATAGTCTGACAAAAATGCTGGAAAAATTCCAGACCAAACCAAAATCAAAACTGAGGTAATCAAAGCAAACAGAATAGTAAAGAGGAAATTGGCAATCATCCCCTGCCAAAAGAAAATGATCCCATCTTGATAGTTGTCTCTGATTTCTTTTAGAGTGAGCGTCATGAAAATGGCAAAGAGGAAAATTCGAAAATCAAAAAATATCATGAATAAGAATGGATGCTTGCCCAGGAAATAGAGTGCCAGCAAAATGAAAAACCCCAGCACTCCCGCAATCGCACCATTTCGCAAGGAGACCGACACTAGAGGAGGCGCATTCTTAAGCATCAATCCACTGCTTATTGTTATTGAACACTGCCACCGCCTTTCCTTTCAACTCTTTACCAAACCAGGGCGAATTCTTCGATTTCGAGAAATTGGTTTTCTCATCGAAGCGCCATTCGCGATTAGGATCAAACAATGTCAAGTTGGCTTTTTCATCTACCTCAATAACCGGCACCGGCAACTGAAGAATAAGTCGGGGTGCTGTGGTCACCTTTGCAATAAGGTCTTCTACATCAACCCATTTGCTTAACTGAGTCAGTTGGGAGGCAAATGTCTGTAGGTTTGTTATTCCAAAGTCAGCCTGGTCAAACTCCAACAATTTACTTTCATCGTCTTGTGGCAAATGCCCGCTCGACAAGACATCAATCGTTCCATCCTTAAAGCCCTTTATCAGAGCATCATTATCAATTTTCTCCCGAAGTGGCGGGTTGAGCTTATAGTTGGTATCAAAATCTTCCAGATAGCTATCATCCAACAAGGCTTGATATCCGACTACATCGCAACTTACTTTCATTCCTTTTTTCTTTGCCGAACGAATGAGGTCGACCGTCCGGCCAGTTGATATTCGGGACAAGTGCAACCTTCCCCCCGCATACTCCAACAGCTCCAGGTTTTTTCGTACTGCGATCTCTTCAGCAATTCGGGGCATACCTTTGAGCCCCAACGAGGTACTATTCTCACCTTCATGCATTTGCCCAAATAAATTCAGCCAATGATCTTCGGAATGATCGATGAGAAGCCCATCAAACTTCTGGATGTATTGCAATGATTTTAGAAAAAGATCGGTATGAACAAGTGACTTTAGCCCATCAGTAAAAGCTACTGCGCCCGCTTCGTGCAGGTCGATCATTTCAGTCAGCTCTTCTCCTTTGCAATTTTTTGTCACCGCAGCCATTGCATGCAGTTGCACCAACCGAGTTGAATTCGCTTGTGTGATGTAGCTGATCTCATTCTTTGATTGTACCGCTGGTTGCGTGTTCGGCAACAAAACTACTTCTGTAAATCCACCGGCCGCAGCCGCTTTTGTCAAACTAAGTAAATCCTCTTTGTGCTCTAGCCCCGGATCGCCCACGAACGCACCCAGATCCATCCATCCGATACTCAGCAACATGCCGTCCGCCTCAATCACACGATCTGCCGAATAGTTTTTGTCGCCAATTTCGGTAATACGCCCACCCGAGATAACTATGTTCTTCTTTTTGAGATGATAGGTCGAGCCTGGTGAAACAATTTTTGCGGATTGGATGACTACTTTCATAATTAACCGTTCAGAAGACTTACAATTAAATCTTTCACTTGGTCTGATTTTTCCTTTTTGATAGAACCTGCTTTGTATTGAATAATTGATTTCTCAACAGTAAAAATTCTGCCGGGCCGAATGTAACTTGCTCTTGTTAGTCCTCTCTCCAAGAAATCATCTATACCCAGCTCAATAGCTAACTTATCTCCTTTGTCTTTACTGGTAACTTGGCAAAGCACAATGTCATCGCCTGACAAAACGAAAAGGACTAATGCCGGACGCTTTTTTACCGATGATAAATCTGAAAATGGAAAAGGGACGACAACCACATCACCTCTTACAAATTCTTCCATGCCTCGTCTTCTTCTGGTGAATCCCAATCCCGGGACAATGATTTTTCTGACACAATGTGAGTAAGAATTTTATCCGACTGCTGCTTTTGTCTTAAAAAAAGCAAATAATCGAATAATTCCTTCAGTAATCCCTCTGGAGTATTCTTAATCTCTTCGGAAAGGACTTCTCTTGTTGACATCTAACAAATTTACTTTAAAAATCGAATCAATAGTATTTCGGCAAGTAAAAAGAGCAACGCCAACACAATCGCATACTTCCACAATGGCGTGCCCAAATATCTCTCTTTTATTTCGTTGCGGAAGGCGTCTGTACTGCCGGCATCAAAAATGGAGATAGACGGGCTACCGCCTAACCGAAGTTTGACCTCCTCCGGCTTTAGGTTCTCCAGTAACGACTCTTCCTTTGTAAGGTTAAACGCGACCAAACCTAGCGTGTCTTTCTGGAGAACTAACGAATAAAATCCTCTTTCCAGCAAAAATTTTGGTAACTCCAGAACGATACGGCTACCCACCTTCCGTTGGGTTGGTATCACTTCCTGCTTTCCGATCATTTTAATAGGAACATCTCCTAACAAACTGTCACCCTCAAAGGAGAAAATCGTTGAAGAAAGTGAGTGATACAAACGCTCCTGATTCCGGCTACCCAACGAAGCCAGCCGGTACATCACAGGCACAAAAAGCGCATGGGCATAAAAATCGGTGGTCGACTTAATGAGGGGACAAGCCAGTACGAACAAATCGTTCACCTGAGATAAGAATGGCCTTCCGTCTTTGAAGGTAAGAATAGCAGAACGATCAGCGCCCCAGTCAAGAACTTTCGTAGCAACGGGCATCGCCATGGCACTATTTATCTCTTCAAACACATTTTGGAAAAGTGGCGCCTTAAAATCGGGAAGGGCTAGCGACAACGGTTGTTCCTGTTTATTTATTTTGACCGCACCTCGTATCAGTTGCTGATAGGAATTCTCATCTGACAACAAAGCAGGGATCAATAATATCGAATGATTTTTTCGAAGACCGTTTAATGTCGTTAACAGAGGTAATTCAATTTTCTCCAATTGATTAACAACAATCAAATCAACGTCATTCAATAAACTATAATTCAAGTTGGCAGTCTGGAAACTCGAAAAAGTGAAAAGCTCCTTATTGCCAAATACCCGTTCGACAGGCGTGGCTTCTTTGTTGCTCTTTATTTCTAGCACTTTTAATTTGGTTGTGAGATTCAACGTAAAATAAAACTCATTATCAAAACTAACGGGATAGTCACTAAATGAGAGCACCGCCTTATTTAATCCTTTCAGACCAGTTGGCAAATCGAACACCAGAGAATTGGTGCTATTCGGTTCAATGTTGATCGATGCGGCCGATGCCTGTATGGAATTGATAGATAGTTTTGTGACTAAGCCCTCCACCGCGCGGTCTCCCACATTTCGCAAGCGAACGTGAATGGCATTTTTTTCACCCTTTGTTATTGATGGATTTTCCAAGTAAACTGTATCGACCAGCACATTTGACAATTTACTGGTTTTGATAGGCACTAACTTGATCAACAGGGACGAATCAGTTTTTGAAACATTCCCGAATGTTGCGCTTTGAAAATCGGATATCCAAAAAAGTGTATTGGCCTCATCCAAGATGCGGCTTTCAATCTCCTGGGCACTTCTGCTAATGGACGAAAGCCGAAGTCTTGAAAGTTCATCTTCGACTTCGGTCTTCGCTTTGAAGGAATTCGAGAAGGAAGCAAAATCATTTGTGATCAATTGATACTTAACATCGGGAGGTAAGGCCGTTACAATCTCCCGCACCCGTTCACTCGCTTCATCGATGGCTCGCTTTTTTTCAGCGACCGGTGCAGACATACTCAATGAATTGTCAATATAGATGGCAACATTTTTTTGAGAGCCCACCTGCTCGGCTGCTGGCAGAAAGGGTTGTGCAAAAGCCATTACCAAAAAGAAGATGAAAAGCAGCCGAGCCGCCAAAATCAAATATTGCTTTATCTTCCTTTTTTGGGTGGTCTCTTGCTTTACTTGCTTTAAAAAACGCGTATTCGAAAAGTAGATCTGTGTCGTTTTGCGAAAATTGAAAAGATGAATGAGAATGGGTATCAGCAAGGCACCGAGTGCCCAAAGAAAGGACGGGAACTGAAAAATCATTCGGGCAAAATTACGATAATATGTTGGAAAATGCCTGCTGCCAGGTGGCCGCTAATCACGCAAATTCTTCCTCATGTACTTTTGACAAATAGGACAGTTTTGCCAAACATGGCCGCGAGCGGGGCAATAGGCTCTGCCAAAATAAATGATTTGCAGATGCACTTTGTTCCAACGGTCCTCGGGTATCAGCCTTTTCAAGTCACGCTCGGTTTGCTCTACATTTTTACCGGTACTTAAACCCCACCGGTACGCTAGCCTATGGATATGGGTGTCGACCGGAAAAGCCGGTTTGCCAAACCACTGAGTCATCACAACGGAAGCCGTTTTATGTCCCACCGCAGGAAGTTCTTCCAAGGCTTCGAACGTATCTGGCACCTGGCCCTCATACCTTTCAATCAGTATCTTTGATAGTCCCCAGATACCTTTCGATTTCATGGGCGATAGGCCGCAAGGTTTAATAATCTCCCTGATCTCTTCCACCGACATCTTTACCATGTCGAAAGGATTATCAGCTTTCTTAAAAAGCAATGGCGTTATCTTGTTTACCCGTTCATCTGTGCATTGTGCAGATAACAACACGGCCACAAGTAGCGTATAGGCGTCTTTGTGGTGAAGCGGAGTCTCAACGGTTGGATAAAACGCATCTAAAATATGTAAGATGTCAGTTACTTTATCTGTTTTGGTCATAGCTGCGATAAATACGCGAAACTAACAATACGATAAATCGAATGTTTCAGCGATGAATCATTTATGAGCCTTCACCACTATTTGCTGGTCACCATCTGCATCCGGATAGAAAAGGAGCAAACTCTGTTTCTTATCGAACGCAAGTTTACCGGGAGAGTTGTGAACCTGAAACCCATTGCCAAAATGAAAAGAGGGAAGAAAAATTTCGGTAGGAGCATCAATGGACTTATTCCGTTTGAATTTCAGGTAAAATTCTTTTTTTTCAACATTGAAGAAATATTCGAGCGGTTCGCCTGCTATTTTATATGGATAAGGTCGGATGGCCGCTGCCAGCGCTCTGCCTCCAGAATTGATATCATCTTTATTTTTTTGCTGCGACTTACTAAAAATAGAGAGGTCTTCGCCATTCCATTGATCACCATGTTTGTTTTCGTTATCTGCTGTGTAGTTCCACAATGTGTAACTGAGTTGATTGGACTCCATCGCTCTAAATGAGCGATCCAGACACGCTTCTTGATCAGCAAAATCTCCGGTACTAAATGCTTTTTTTTCACCCATATCAAAAGGAATTCCGAATTCGCCAACGAGTGTAGGATTATTTCCCAAAGAGCGGGCAGTTTCCTCTTTGCGGTTAGCCATGTTATCATGAAATGTTTTGCGAATTGCGTGTCTTCCAAAAACGGGCTTCCCTTTAACTACATCCACGCCAAACCAAGCAGAATATTCTTTCGTGAGTAATGTTGCGGCATCGTACCAATGTCCGGCATTCACAAGTCTCTTCGCTTCTTCGGTTGCGAATTCCGGCATCTGATGAAATAGAGCCGGCTCTGCAAAAATCAACCAGCTACTATCTACCGCATGCATTTGCTTTTGAAAAGCCAGTGCAAAAGGTCTGAAATAGTCTTTTGAGAAGTCAACCTGCTTGCCATCGATCTCGCTAAAATAGTTGGGTTTTAGCACGGTTGGTTTTTGTTGCGAGTCATAGTTCCAAACACCGGCATTCTTCCAAATGTCCATTTCCGGAGCCTTCCACGAAGAGAATTTGTTAGGATTAACCAGCACTCTTCCTTTTGATTTTTGTCCGGAGAATGCAAATTCATAGCGCTCCACTTCCAACGCATTACCCGCACCCAACACCATGCCCTCAAATGGCGTAGGCATAATCCCGTTCTTTAAAAGACCAAATGCGTTCAAATCAGTCATTCCAATATATCCGGCTCCGGGTTCATTGAAGGTATCAAAGCCAATCACGTTGGGGAGGCCTTTTAGTTTTAGGGCAACTTGCTTGATCGCATTGATGTAATGTGCCTGTAAATAATCTTGTGCACTTACACTATCAATCTTTACCTGAGGCGCAAAATCATTCCCTCCAAAGAAAAGCGTAAACATAGTGGCTGCACCTAGCTTATTGTAGTTGGTAGGCCAAATCATACGCGGAAAAGGATCACCCTTGACATTGTGAATTATAGCCGAACCCGCCTCGGTAAACTTGAGCGGATCAAAACCCACTTTATCGAGTGTCCAATAGGGAGCTCCGTCACCACCTGTGAATCTGCTCCAAACATCCTGATGAGGATCGATAAAGACATTGATATGGTGATCATCTGCCTTCTTAACGATTGCTTGGATATAATTGAGGTAATTCTCGTCATACAGTCCAGGGCCGGCATGTTCGATGGCCTCCCAGGTCACCAACAACCGAACAAACCGATAACCCCACTGATAGAGTCGCTCAAAGTGTTCATCAGCCTGATTGAGTGGAAATGGCCTTCCCACAGACGATACGTTATAGACGGTCTCATAAAACTGTTCTTTTTGATGACTCGGAATCAAAGGTTCAAATGGAAGTTTCGTACTCCCTCCCACGTTGATACCATGTAAAATCATGGCGCGACCAGTGGGATCAACAAACCATATTCCTTTGGAGGAAATATTCTTCTGTAGTGAATCGCTTTTTGAAGGTGCCGACTGACCGGCAGGTAGCTGGCGGCTTTCGCTAACCTGTAAGCCGGAAATACTATAACTTGGAAATGGACTATCAACAAATAGATAGACGGCAATTACAATAACAGTTGCAAAAATTACCAGTAAAGATCCAATAGCGATTTTTTTTAGTCGACTCATCTCATTAAGAATAAATTAGATATTTCCTTCTCATCGTTTTATAGGTGTCGAGATCCTTCTTCCAGGTAGCTTTAATCTGTTTTTCCGTCATTCCCTTTTTGATTTGTTCTTTCAACAATTTCGTACCCGCCAGTTTATCAAAGTATGGAATGAAAAATTTTTCTTTGTCCGGAAATCTTTTGTAGAGTTGAATGAAATATTTCAAAGAAATCTCTCTTCCAGTCTTCTCCTTACTCAAATCAACTCCAAAGCAAACGCTATTTTCGTGCGGTGGCTTCTTGGCCATTCCCTCGATGCTTATAGGTGTAAATTGAAACGGTTGGTCCTTCAAATCAGGATGACCGATCCACTCAAATGGGTGCTGTGTGCCGCGACCGACACTCAAAACGGTTCCTTCAAACAGACAGGTAGAAGGGTAAAGTAAAACCGACTGTTGATTGGGAAGATTGGGAGAAGGCTTGATTGGTAATGTATAGGGTGTCTGGTGTGTATAGTTTTTAAGCTTTATGATCTCCAACTCACATTTTCTCTTTCCATCCAGCCAACCTTCACCGTTGATCATTTGAGCGAGTTCACCTACCGTGAGACCGTGTACAATTGGAATTGGGTGCATACCCACAAAAGATTTTAGAGCAGGATCGAGCACAGGCCCATCCACATAACTTCCATTCGGATTTGGGCGATCTAAAACAATGAGTTTCTTGTTTTGTTCAGCACAGGCTTCCATTAAATAATGAAGCGAGCTGATATAAGTGAAAAAGCGCACACCCACATCTTGTATATCAAAAATGATAATATCGACATCACTCAATTGTTCTGCAGTTGGTTTATTGTTACTCCCGTACAAAGAAATCACAGGAAGCCCTGTCTTTGTGTCAACTCCATCCGTAATGGTTTCGCCAGCATCGGCATTTCCACGAAACCCGTGCTCGGGCGATAGAATTTTCTTGATGTCCACACCTCTTTTTTGAAGCGAGTCAACCAAGTGGGTTCTACCGATCACGGCAGTATGGTTGACTAAAAAAGCCACGCGTTTGTCTTGAAGCTTAGGAAGCAACAGGTCCAGTTGTTCTGCCCCTGTCCTAATACCAGAGGATTGACTATGAGCTGCGATGGCTACAAACAAACTGAAAGTAAGGCTAAGTATCTTGTGCATTTTCTTTTACTTTGCTAAATCGATTATTGTCAAAATTAAGCATTCTTTGAACGTTTCATATTTCATTTCAAAAAGGCTTCGCCAAGGTACACTGGATAATTTCTCCTCCATTGTACACAAGATTGCTGTGGCCAGCATTGCCATTGGCCTGGCGGCTGCCATTGTTTCTTTCTTAGTCATGCACGGTTTTCAATCGGCTGTAAAGAAAAAAATATATGGATTTAGTAATCATTTATTGATCACTAAGTTTACGATGAATAATGCGGTCGAGGAACAACCATTCGATTACAAAATTCCACTCTATGAGCAGCCCGCTCAGTTTCCATTTGTAAAAAGTGTCCAAGAGTTCAGTCACAAAGCCGGATTGATAAAAACGGAAAATGAAGTGCTCGGAATCATTTTTAAAGGTGTGGGAAGGGGCTCAAACAATTTTGCCGTCAGTGGCTCTTACTTTGACGAAAACATTGTTGAAGGTCGATTCATTCATTTTTCCGACTCAGGATATTCAAAGGAAGTTCTCGTCAGCAAAGTGATTGCCAATAAAATTGATGCAAAGGTGGGTGACGATATCATCTTGCATTTCTTCCAAAATCCGCCTCGGTTTCGAAGATTAAAAATTGTTGGACTCTATGAAACCAATTTGTCCGACTATTTCGATGGAAAAGTATTGATCGGTGACATTCGAATGGTACAGCAACTAAACGGGTGGAATAGAGGTCAGGCGGGTGGACTTGAAATAGCTCTTGACTTAAACTATTTCAATGCTTTTGACTTGTGGAAAAAAAGTTTTCCAATCCCATTTCTTAAAGAAACCCAAATCGACACGTTGGCTGCTCAGGAACTATCAACTGGTTCATCGCCTCCTTTTGACTTTGATCGCGCAGCGGTAGACGAAGCGGCTACTGTCATTGGCGAATCGATGGATTATGATCTTAACTTAGAATCCGTACGAGACAAATACATTCAAGTATTTGAATGGTTGGATCTGGTAAAACGTCAGGTAAAGATCTTGTTAGGTGTTATCCTCATAGTCATTTGCGTCAATATGATTTCAGTGATCCTTATTTTGGTGATGGAGCGCATCCCCATGGTGGGCATCTTGAAGGCCGTTGGCGCGAGCAATCGAACCATTCGCATGGTATTTATATACAACGGAATGAATCTCATCAGCAAGGGACTGTTGTGGGGCAACGTTATTGGGCTAAGCATTTGCTGGCTGCAAGATCGGTACAAGATCATGACGCTAAATCCGCACGACTATTACGTAAGCTATGTACCCATCGAATGGTCTTTTACAACCATCCTAGTGTTGAATTTACTCATTTTTGCAACCGTCACACTGGTGCTCCTTCTGCCCACGAGATTCATCACAAAAATCAGCCCAGTGAAAGCCATACGGTTTGACTAACCCACAAAGTGTAGACCGAATGCCATACGTTTGGCAATGCCAACCTAACTGGTTAGATTTGGATCAATGAAAAGACTGTTGACCCTATTTCTGCTTATGCTGTTCCTACTCAATATTGTTGGGTACTATGGCGTATTTGTAGGAATCAGTCTTTCGGGTGCTGCAGCGATGCGCGAGCAATTCGATACCGAAAAATCTTTCCAAGATGAAGTGCTCATCAAAGTTCCGATCGCCATTCCGTATGCTGTAGATGCAACTGACTATCAACGAGTAGATGGAGAATTTGAGCATCAAGGACAAGTGTATCGTTTGGTAAAACAGAAATTACAGAGCGATACTTTATATATTGTTTGCGTAAAAGATGGTAGTGCCTCGAAGATAAATCTTGCACTTGCTGACTACGTAAAAACTTTTACCGACAAACCTGCAACGACAAAATCAGGAACCGCTCCTATCTTTCAATTTTCAAAAGACTACTTATCTATCACAACGAAAATCACTCAGACTACGAGTGGCTGGGCTGCCCCCATTCTTTTTTCAACGGGTGATTTCAGTTTATCTACTGTTTCGCGAGACATCCAATCTCCTCCCCCAAAATCCATCTAGCAGACTGTCGAGCTTACACGACCAGTCCATCCATCCTGAAAGAATCAAGTAGTATTCTTTTGGAATGTTCTCTTAAAGGTATTGCCTTAACAAGTATTGCTTTGCAATAGGCGAGCCTATTCAACAGTTATTGTATACGCTAAAAATTACAAATTCATGCAATTCAAAATTACAATTGGTTTTGTTCTAATGGTCGTGCTATCAGCCCAAGGTCAGGGAATGATCGATGGTTTTATGCGAGGTCGTGGCAACCTAACAACTGCCCTTAGTTATAGCACAGAATCCTATGATACCTACTACGTAAAGGACTCCGCAGTCAACAACCCCAATCTGGGTACTATTTCTACCACGAGCGTTAACCTTTTTGCCGCTTTCGGTGCGACCAAGTATTTGGACGTTGTCATTGGACTTCCATTTGTATCAGCGAATGCATCTCAAGGATATTGGTCCACGCAAAGCGCGTTACAAGATTTTTCCATCTACCTAAAAGGGCGGGTCTACGAAAAGGGTTTTGGTGCGCTGGGGAAATTATCGGCTATGGCTGCAGCTGGGTACATTATGCCAGCGAGCAACTATGTGCCAGATGCACCGGTTGCCATAGGTCACCGATCCAAGAACCTAGAGGGAAGACTATTAATCCAATATCGATTGCCCTTCGGACTGTTTTTGATGACACAGGGTGGTTACATACAAAGAGGAAACATCACCATTGATCGCGGTTATGAAGTAAGTGTGCCTGACGCATGGGACTATGTAGTTAGAGTCGGTGGCTCTTACAAAATATTTTATGCTGATGCATGGCTTAACATTCAACGCGCACGTAGCGGAACCAACATTGGTGCGGGTATTGCATTTCCCACTAATGCTGTTTCTTATCAGCGAGCAGGTTTTACGCTCTACTCAAGCGTCCCACCAATAAAAAATCTCGGTGTAAGTGCTGGTATGTCGTTTACGCTTTCCGGTGAAAACATTGGCAAGGCCACACGCATAAGTATTGGCATCGTCTACAACGTGCCCGTCATCAAGGACAAGAATAATTAAATCGTCAACGAACTACTGGACATGAAAAAATCAACAAGCCCTATGAAGTCGTCTAACAAAGCGTATGTCTTCAAATGGAAGGCAGCCATAATGCTAATTGTCACCTTTTCCTTTTTGCAAAGTTGCGATGAGGACATCCCAAGTATCAAGTCCTTGCCTATACTAGCCCCTACAAAAGTTGATGAAACGGCAGGCAACTGGAAAACCGTTTTAAATATAAACGCAAGTTCTATTTCGCTACCCACTGCCGAAGCTATCTCCAGCGCGGCCTATCAGGCAGAACTAGCTGAGCTAGTCAGTTTGTCCACTAACCGCACCGCCAGTCAGACAAATACGGCTAACTACTGGGCAGCGGGTGCTGTCGTTCGCTGGAATGAAATTGCTCGTGCGCTCGTGGCCAAATACAACATCGCCCCTATAGTAGGTGCACCGGCAAATCCGAATAAGCCCTTTTCTAATCCTCCTTTTGCGGCACGTGCTTACGCGTTGTTGAGTGTTGCACAGTATGATGCATTGGTGACAACTTGGAAATTCAAATACCAGACTAATCGCCCGACACCAGCATCAACAAATGGTAGCATTAAGTTATTAACCCCCGAAACAACATTACCTTCTTTTCCCTCTGAGCACGCGGTGGTCGCTGAAGCTTCTAGAAAAGTGTTAGAATTTTTGTTTCCGGCCGAGAAAGAATATCTACAAAAGTTAGCGGATGAAAATAAAAACAGCCGCAAATGGGCAGGTGCCAATACACAAAGCGATTTAGATGCAGGCACAAGCCTTGGTTCGCAGGTGGCTACGCTGGCAATCAATAGAGCTAAAACAGACCGCATGAGTCAAGCCGGAAGCCAGACAACTTTTATCGACTATTTTAACATTGCCAGAATTGCTGAGTCAGAGAGATGGACAAGCCTTGAACTTCCCTATCGTCCACCTATGCTTCCACTGTATGGAAAAGTGAAACCATGGTACGATAGCTTATCTGCGTTTGCAGCGTTGCCGCCAGCTCCCCCATCTCTTTCCTCGGCTGAATTTAAAAATGCCTTGCAAGAAGTAAGAACGATTGCTGATAATCGCACCCGCGAGCAATGGCGCATTGCCGATTTTTGGGCAGATGGTGCCGGAACGTTCACACCGCCTGGTCACTGGAACCTAATTGCCCAGGACTTAATTATAGATGCAAAATGGAGCGAGGTAAGATCGGCACGTGTTTTTTCGCTGATGAACAGGGCCGTTATGGATGCCGGTATTCTATGCTGGTATGCAAAATATCAATACTATTTGCCGCGCCCTTCGCAGGTTGATCCAGCTATCAAAACAGCTACAGGAATACCCAATTTCCCGGCCTACACATCGGGGCATGCAAGCTTCTCCGCGGCTGCCGCCACGTTACTCGCGTATCTGTTTCCATCCAAGGCGAGTCAACTACTAAATCAGGCTGATGAAGCTGCACTATCCAGACTCTATGGCGGTATTCATTATCGATTTGATAACGATCGCGGAAAAGAATGTGGAGCAAAAATTGGTCAATTAGCGGTGGCCTGGGCACAAGCTGATGGCGCGAATTAGGAGTTAGTTTTTATTTGTTTTAAGGTTGACGGTGTCGGGGACGAACAAACCCGGCACCGTTTTTTTTGTCCAAATTCTAAGTATGCAATCGGTTTCAAAAATTTATCTCCGAACTACCCCCTTGCATCCTAACTTTCGATTACTATCTTTAGATGATGCCTTTCAGCACACTCCTTACCGATTATAAAACACCTCCCAACGTCTGGGATGAAATGTGCGATCAACAAGCGATCCGCAGTCACTATCAAGTGTTTCTGCAAAGCCTTAAAAATGACTCGATAGCAGAGTTGGTCAAGAAAAACGAACTGGCCAAAAAATTATTCATGAGTCAGGGGATTACCTTTACGGTGTATAGCGATGGCGAGGGGATTGAGAAGATTTTTCCGTTTGATATACTCCCAAGAATTATCACCGCTACTGAATGGTCAATCATTGAACGGGGAATTAAGCAACGAGTAAAAGCGTTGAATATTTTTTTAGCTGATGTTTATCACGACCAGTTCATTATCAAAGATGGAAAGATACCAGCCGCGCTAATTCTCTCTTGCCCAAATTTTATGAAAGAAATGGTGGGCGTGGACGTGTCGCACGGAATTTATACTCATATATCCGGTATTGACCTTATCCGCGATAGCGATGGATCGTTCTACGTGTTAGAAGATAATTTACGAACGCCCTCTGGTGTTTCGTACATGCTGGAAAACAGGAGTATGACCTATAGGATCTTCCCCGGGTCACTTCCAAAAAACAATGTGCGCTCTGTAAAAGACTACCCGGATCTGCTATTGAAAAATCTAATGGCGCTTTCTAAACGTGCCATCAGTAATCCCACTGTGGTACTACTTACTCCGGGGATTTATAACTCTGCTTATTTTGAACACACTACACTCGCCCGTTTAATGGGGGTAGAGCTAGTAGAAGGTCGCGATTTAGTGGTAGACAACGCGAAAGTCTATATGAAAACAACGGCTGGACTTAAGCAAGTGGATGTAATTTACCGAAGAGTAGATGATGATTTTCTTGACCCGTTGGTTTTTAATCCGAAAAGTATGCTCGGTGTTCCAGGCCTGTACTTTGCGTTTCGCTCAGGCAATGTGGCCATTATCAATGCGCCCGGAAATGGTGTTGCAGATGACAAGGCTGTCTATCCTTACGTGCCGGAAATGATTAAGTATTATTTGAACGAAGAGCCCATTTTGAAAACGGTACCTACTTACTCGATGAGCGACCCAGAACATTTTTCATTGGTTTTCTCACAAATCAATAAGATGGTGATCAAGAAGACGAATGAAAGTGGTGGCTATGGCATGCTCATGGGCAACGCAGTGACTGAAAATGAAGTTGCGGAGTATAAAAAGGAAGTCGAGAAAAATCCTCGTCAGTTTATTGCGCAGCCGATCATTAGTCTTTCTACTGTGCCTTGTTTTATTGATAATAAAATTCAACCACGTCATGTGGACTTACGCCCTTTTGCCTTGTACGGCCCTCAAGGTATTGAAATTGTGCCAGGTGGCTTAACAAGAGTTGCTTTACACGAGGGCTCATTAGTCGTTAACTCATCGCAGGGTGGTGGTAGTAAAGATACGTGGGTATTAGCCGGATAAAAAATGACCGTCAACGTAGAACTAAATTTAGAGTATGTTAAGTAGAGTGGCCGACTCGGTTTTTTGGATGGCTCGGTACTTAGAGCGCACCGACAACGTACTTCGTTTGTTGCGCACCGACTACATTGCATCTCAAGACGAGATTTTAAATTTCGATTGGCAAAGTGTAACGGATACACTCAGCACAAAGAGTGAAACACCAATAGTCGTTACCTCTTATCGAGAAGCTCTTTATCATTTGGTTCTAAACAAAGACCACGATGCTTCGGTATTTACCAACATCGTTCGCGTGCGTGAAAATGCCCGATCGGTGCAAGACTACATTACCAAAGAGCTTTGGCAGTGCCTGAACGACTACTACCATATCGTACGCGACCCGCATACAGAAGACTTGCTTCTTCAACAAGATCCGGTAACCGCGCTGGATATGCTGTTGCGCGAAAGCATCATTTTTTATGGTACTGTGGAAGTAACCATGAACCGCGGTGACGGTTATACTTTTCTTAACTTAGGCAAGTACACTGAGCGATCTCTTCAAAGTCTAGATTTGCTGGAAATGAAGTGGGATGTTGCAGATGAAGTGACAGAGCCCGTTAGCTGGAAATATTTACTCTATGCCTTATCCGGATTTGAATTTCATACGAAGTTCTATAAAAATGCACTGCAGACTGAAGATGTCATTCACCAAGTCTTGTTCAATAATCAGTTCCCCCATTCAGTCAGCTACAGCCTTAGTCAGATCGATCGCTACTTTCAACGATTGAAAGAAACCTCACTAACCGATAATTTCAAGGAAATGGAATTCTTGGCTGGCAAAATGGTGAAGGATATTCAGTATACCATGGTAAATAGAAAGGATAGCGTGGCTGTGCGCGAATTGATCATAGCAACAAGAAACCAAATTTTAAATTTCAGTCACAAGCTCACCACATTGTACTTTGGCTATACATAACGTAGTTTAGTTGAATGCCTGAATTCTATATCCACCATCGTACGCTGTACAGCTACCCTGAAAAAGTTGTAGACTCAGCAAACCAAATCAAACTTTACCCTTTCAATGACAATCACCAACAGGTGGTGAGTCATCTGTTGAAGATCTCTCAACAGCCATCCATCTATACCTTGCAAGATTATTTCAACAACACCACCGGATTCTTTTCCTTACTGCAGCCCCACCAGGAGCTTTCCATCGAAAGTTTTCTTCGCGTACAGATGAGTAATCCCCTCTACCCATCGCGGGACGCTTCCAGCGAAGTTTGGGACAAAATTTTGGCCGAAGACCTACAGCAAAGATTTTTTGACTACTTGCGCCCCGAAATCGCAGAATGTGAAACGGAAGTACGTTCAATCCTAATAGCAAGCGAGGATAAACTGGTTCATCCGTTAGATTCACTCACTTTTTTGTCGAGTTTTATTTACAAAAATTTCACCTACAAAAAAGGAGTTACCAATATCGAAACGCAAGTAGATGAAATCTGGAAGCTGAAAGCTGGAGTTTGTCAAGACTTCGCCCACTTGCTCTTGTACATGATGCGCTTGCTGAAAATTCCAGGACGCTATATCAGTGGATATATTTGTCCGGGCTCTCGTGAATGGCGAGGAGAAGGCGCTACACACGCCTGGGTAGAAGCATGGCTACCCGATTTAGGCTGGGTGGGCATTGACCCTACCAACAATTGTCTGGCGGGTGAACGACATGTACGACTAGCTACAGGACGAAATTTTACTGATACGACTCCAGTGAAAGGAACCTATAAAGGAGCCGAAGAGCATATATTGGAAGTGACCGTACAATTCAGCACTACTGAATTTACCGAACCTCAATTGGCAGGAATATTACCAGTTAACTTAGTAGCCATCGAGCCTGAGGTAATGGCGCGCAACTCTTATGTTGCGTACATGCAAATGCAGCAGCAGCAATAAAAATTACGCCAGATCACCGGTATATAACAAAAAGTATCCTCCTTTCCGGCTATCACATTTCCGATACTACTGTGTCATATTTAGAATTATATTTAGCTCATAAATACAAGTCACCATGAACAAAAAAATCATACTATTTCCATTGCTGGTCTTTCTTGCTCTCTACGCATTCGCGCAAAATGGCAAGAAAGAACTGGCGGCAAACGCAAAAACAAACGCTGCTGCCGTTGATCTAAATTCCTATTTCAAACCAGTCAAGTGGCGAAATATTGGCCCTTTCCGTGGAGGCCGATCGGTATGCGCAACTGGCGTTGTTGGTGATATTACTACCTACTACATGGGCACAACGGGTGGTGGTCTCTGGAAAACAGAAGACATGGGCTTGACCTGGATAAACATTTCTGACGGGTTTTTCAAAACAGGCTCTGTTGGAGCGATAGCCGTAGCGGAGAGTGATCCCAACGTAGTATATGTTGGAATGGGTGAACACGCTGTAAGGGGTGTTATGACACATCATGGCGATGGCGTCTACAAATCGACAGACGCAGGAAAAACATGGAAAAAAATAGGGCTTGACCTTACTCAACATATCTCAAGAATTGCCATCCATCCGAAAGATCCAAATATTGTGTTTGTTGCTGCCCAAGGAGCACTCTATAGCAACTCAAAAGAGCGGGGTGTTTACAAATCAGTAGATGGAGGAACTACCTGGACCAACGTCCTATTCGTAGATGATAAAACAGGCTGCGTAGAACTATCGATGGATATGAATAATCCACGCATTTTATATGCCGCCATGAATGAATATGGCCGCCTTCCCTGGAAGGTAATCAGTGGAGGCGTTGGAAGCGGGCTATACAAATCAACCGATGCAGGCGCAACATGGAAGAAAATTCAAAACGGCCTTCCTAAAGAATTGGGAAAGATGGCGATTGCCGTCTGCCGGTCTAATTCCGAAAAAGTGTATGTGCTTGTGGAAAGTGACTCTGACAAAGAACTGGGAGGTTTATTTGTATCTACCAACGCAGGCGAAAAATGGACTCGCGTAACAAATGATCACCGCCTTATACAAAGGGCCTGGTACTATATCGAACTATTTACGGATCCGAATAATGAGAATACCATATACGTATTGAGTGCTCCTGCGCTTCGTTCTGAGGATGGCGGCAAAACCTGGGAAAATCTTTCAGGAACACATGGAGACTTTCATGATTTATGGATTAATCCAAACAATTCCAAAAACATGGTGATTGCAGATGATGGAGGTGCGGGAGTGTCGGTTAACTATGGAAAGAGCTGGTCCACCCAGAGCAATATGCCTACGGCACAGTTTTATAGAATCAATGTCGACAACTTGTTCCCCTACAATATTTATGCTGGTCAACAAGATAACTCTACAGTGAAAATTGCCAGCCGCGAATTAGCCAGTGGTGGAATTACCACTGAGAGTTGGACTTCATCAGCGGGTGGCGAAAGTGCTTTTCTTGCATTTGATCCAAACGACCCTCGCTATGTACTAGGTGGTAGTTATCAAGGCACGATTGAAGCACTTGACACAAAAGCAAATGCTGCCACAAACATTATGACTGCCCCCATCCAATATTTAGGAATGGATGCGAAAGATATTAAGTATCGCTACAACTGGAACGCACCCATCATTTGGTCTAAACACGAATCAAATACCTATTATCACGGTGCACAACTTTTGCTGAAGACAACAGACATGGGTGTGACGTGGAAGGAAGTTTCTCCTGATTTGACCAGAAACGAGAAAAGCAAACAAGGAAAAGGTGGTGGGCCTTACACCAACGAAGCGGTGGGCGCTGAGAACTATGGCACATTAAGCTACGTCATTGAATCGCCCCATGAAAAAGGTGTGATCTGGACAGGCAGCGATGATGGACTTGTGCACGTAACAAGAGATGGTGGAGCTACATGGCAAAATGTTACTCCGGCTGGTCTACAGGAATGTTTGATCAACGCTATCGAAGTTTCCCCACATGATAAGTCAGTCGCCTATATCGCAACCACTCGTTATAAATTTAACGATCATGCACCTGGGCTTTATAAAACAATTGACTACGGGAAGACCTGGAATAAAATTATTGCTGGCATTCCGAACAACGCGTTTACCCGAGTTGTGAGAGAGGATGATAAAAGAAAAGACTTGCTCTTTGCTGGTACGGAACTTGGCATGTTTGTTTCGTGGAATGGCGGAAAAGAATGGTCACCGTTTCAACTAAACCTGCCCGTCACGCCCATTACTGATTTAAGAATCCACCAGAACAACTTGATTGCATCAACTTCGGGAAGGTCTTTTTGGGTTCTAGATGATCTTGACCTTTTCCGTCAATATAAGTCAGATGCACCAGGCTTAACACTCTTTCAACCAACTCCGACAGTCATTGTAAATGGGAGTAGTGAATTGGATAGAACATCAGATGATTTTGATGGCACGCATCCTTACCGCGGAATTAATCCCGCTACCGGTGTTGTCATGTATTATCAGTTGCCCGAGTTAAAAGGAAGTGAGCTCATTACACTAGAAATAAAAGATAGCCAAGGTAACGTGGTTCGTACTTTCAGTTCTCAACGCGACACCACTTCAGTGAGTTATGCTGGCGCACCTCCTACAGACCCTACTCTCTCTAAATCAAAAGGATTAAATCGGTTTGTCTGGAACCTGCGCTACCCCACAATGATTGGCGTTCCTAATATCTATATTGAAAGCAGCTATCGTGGGCACAAAGCTTCACCTGGAAAGTATACAGCAACGCTGCGAGTAGGCACTCAACAGGCAATAACTGACTTTTCCGTTGTGTCTAACCCCCTCTACCCTACTGATGCAAAAACCTATCAGGACTACCATAGTTTAATGTTACGCATGGAGACAGATTTGAACGCGATGCATCAAATGGTGAATTCACTCTACAATAAAAAGGAGCAACTTGAAACCTTATTGAATAGTTTACCAAAAGACAAAAACGCAGGCTTGAGATCCGAGGGTACGGCACTTGTGCAGCGAATAAAACAATGGGATGAAGAGATGGTACAGCGTAAGTCAAAAGCCTATGACGATGTTGAGAACTTTCCAAATAAGTTCACCGCCAACTATTTATTCATGATCAACCACGCAGAGAGTGACATACCAATGGTTACCCAACCTACGTTGGATCGATTGAAAGAGTTGAATGCAATATGGGCAACGCTACAGACAAGAGGGCAACAGCTACTGGAGAAAGATCTACCTGCTTTCAATAAGCAACTGTGGGATGCCGGTGTTGGTGCTATCTGGAAAAAATAAGGAAATAAAAACGTTGAATAAAAACCTGCTCCACATAGCAGGTTTTTTTTACAGCCACTGTTTCATCTGAGTCTGTGTAAGGTTACCACCACATAAGATAATAGCTACTTGTTGAGATCGAAAATCGCTTTTGTTCTCAAGAAGCGCGGCAATCCCCACTGCACCCGATGGTTCCACAACCAGTCCAGCGTGCTCATGAAGTAATTTCATCGCTTGCAGAATCGACTTCTCTTCTACTAAACGCGCACCGTCCACTAATCCTTTCATGTCTTGCAGCGCTTGTTCGACCGGAAGGCGAACTCCAATTCCATCTGCGATTGTATCAATATGTTCATAGGAAATCAAGCTGCCCGCCCGCCAAGAATCAACCATGGCAGACGCCCCCTGGGCTTGGACAGCTATTATTTTTGTTTTTGGTGATTTCTCTTTCATTACTCTGGCTACCCCGTTTAGCAAGGCTCCGTTACCTAAAGGCACCAACAACACATCAATGGATGAAAACGTTTTCGTCAATTCAATTGCAATCGTCCCCGCTCCTGCTAAGGTTTCAATGTCTACGCTGTCTTCAACAAAACGAATATTTTTTTGTCGCGAGATCTTCCTCGCCTCCTCTTTCGCTGCGTCAAAATCTTCACCAAACAAAATCACGTCCGCATCAAGCAGCCGCATCCGATCTACCTTCAACGGGTTTGCATTGACCGAGGCATATACGATCAACTTCTTTTTTGCCTTTCGGCAGGCATAGGCCATCGCCTGTCCAAAATTGCCGGCACTCGCACAAATTAACTGTGTCTCTGCAGCTTTCGATATAAGATAGTCAGCTCCTCGGCCTTTAAAGCTTCGAATTGGGTTTATGGTTTCAACTTTCAATACTAACTCAAAATTAAAGAAACTACTAAGTGGCTCGCAAATGTATTGAGGAGTATGAATAAATTCGGGCGAACCAACAGCGTGTGCTTCCTCTACTTGAAGGACAGATAAACGATGACTCATCATAAATTCTTTTTCATCGTTAGTAATGTATACTGACCTACTTTCTTTTCACCTGATACTGTGTGATACCCTAAGTCCGCATAAAATTTTTCAAGGTAAGCATGTGGACTCAAGGTTAATGTTTCAACGCCCATTTCAATCGCTACCTTCTCTAATCGCCTCACCACCTCCTGGCCCAACTTCAGCCCACGATATTCTTTGTAAACAGCAATGCGTGAGATAACTCCTGTACTTCCATTTATAGTCAATCGCCCGGATACCACGGGAGCACCTGTCTCTTGGTGATCCCCAAGAATGTGTATGCTGCTATCGTCTAAGCCATCATCATCGAGTTGATGAGCAATACCTTGTTCGATGGTGAAAACCTTGTACCGCATTTCCTTAACACTTTCCAAGTCTTCCGTAGATGATGCTATCTTGAAAACAATCTCATTCATCTTCCAACAGTTTATCCAAACGCTCTACTACTTTTTCAAATTCTTTGTGGGCATTATTACAAAGTACAATCAAGGTTTTATCCTCGTCTAAGTGCCGGATGATTTGAGTTTTATAGCCTGGGTTGTCGCCATTGTGTCTTACGATTCGCTTTCCGTTTGGGCTTGTTCGAATATCCCACCCAAAGCCGTAATAAGAAAGCGAATCATTGTTTAAGCGGGCAGGCGTAAATGCCTCCTCCAGTGTCAGCTGCTTGATAATCCTTTCGGAATACAATGCCCGATCCCAACGCAACAAGTCAGAACTAGTCGAGCTGATTCGGCCAGGCCCCTTGCGATTGCCCAGCCAAATTGTATAATTCGAATACGGAAACGAATCAGCTTGAACGTATCGTTGTTCTTCAGCTACGTAAATATGACCCCACGCAAAGTTTTTAATGTTTGTTTTCTCTGGCAAGGTTCGGATGTCAGTGGCATTCATACCTACAGGTCGAAAAATTTTGCTTCGCGATAGTTCAATGAAATCCTCTCCAGAAACCAGTTCGGCAATGCTCGCCAGCAATACGTAACCGGTGTTACTATACTCATACTGTGTACCTGGCTCAAACAACTTAGGTGGATGGTACTTCCTTAAGTATTCAATAATATCATCATTATCGGCTACTTTAGATTTATCCCAATGGGCGTCCATAATCGCTTGATAGTCCGGCAAGCCTGAGGTATGGTTCAATAAATTGCGAATGGTGATGTTGCCATAGTGTAGTTGCCCTAAGTACTTTTCGATTCCATCATCAAAATTGAGTTTGTTTTCCTCTTTCAACTGCATAATGATCATTGCTGTAAACTGCTTGGAAACAGATGCCAACTCAAAAACACTCGCTGTATCGACTTTCTCTTTTGTAACAAAGTTTTGGTAGCCAAAAGCGCGATGATAAATCGGGCGCCCGCCTTTTGCAAATAATACAACACCGCTAAAATCAGGGAATGTCGACATCAATGAATCTGCCCTCGTTGAAAATAGGTTGTCCGCGTGTGTGTGTTTTGCTTTGCACCCGCTGCAAAGAGAACCAACGGCTAAAAATAATACCAATGAATTGACAAGCTGTTTCACTATTTTTGAGTTTTATAGTGGGCCAGAAACCCAACACATTCTTGAAATAAATCTAAATTCCAGCCAATTGCAAGACGCAGCCATTATATCCCACTATTTCCCGAACCTGAGCGACAAACAAAAAAAGCAATTCGCCCAATTGGGCCCTTTATACAAAGAATGGAACGAGAAAATTAATGTCATTTCCAGAAAGGATATTGACAACCTCTATGTAAATCATATTCTTCATTCGCTGGCAATTGCTAAAGTGATTCAGTTCAAGCCGGGCGCAACCATTCTCGATGTAGGAACGGGTGGTGGGTTTCCAGGGATACCACTTGCCATTCTTTTCCCGGAATCTGAATTTCATTTAGTAGATTCTATTGGAAAGAAAATAACGGTGGTAAAGGAAATTACAGGAGCCATAGAATTAGACAATATCAATGCCGATCAAATTCGCGCAGAACAACTAAAGTATAAATACGATTTTGTCGTGAGCAGGGCAGTCACGCGGATGAAAGAATTCTATGGTTGGATCAACACAAAAGTAAAATCCCATTCAAGCCATGATTTAGACAATGGTATCCTTTACCTAAAGGGCGGAGACTTAGAGGAGGAAATGGACGAACTTAAAAAAAGATATAAGTTGTACGATCTTACTGAATTCTTCAAAGAAGATTTTTTTGAAACAAAGAAGATTGTCTATCTCCCGGTTTTTAATTGATTTGTTCCCCTAGGTACAAGCCTAGATAAGTTGCTGCAAGGCACAACAACAAACTAGCCAAAACATACACCAGACCCGAAAACGGAAATCCGTTTTGAATGAGTGTCAGCGTCTCACTACTAAACGTTGAGAAAGTGCTAAAGCCACCGCAAAAGCCGACTGTCCAAAATAAGCGAGCATTCGGGGAGATGATTTGTTTATGGTCTGCTACACCAACCAACGTGCCAAGAACAAAACAAGCAAGGACATTCACAAAAAGAGTTCCGTAGGGGAAATGATGAGAATGAAACGAGGATATCCATTTTCCAAGAGAAAAACGCATCACACTTCCGATTCCTCCTCCCAGAAAAATTAAGACAAGCTCGCGCATGGGTCTATGAATTCCTTTTTATCAGTTGTTGCAAAATCTCAAAGGTATGATCCTTCAAACGCTGAACTTGGTCAACCCCATCCAGTACCGGAATCACCTCACCCACAACGATTTTTATTACTCCCGGTTTAATCGTCAACGTACCTGGTGGCATGAGCGCGCCTGCACCAATCACAGCTAACGGTTGTATTGACTGTCCTGTATCCACGGCTATTCTAAATGCCCCTTCTTTAAAAGGCTGCATGATTTCTTTTGTCCGATTCTGTGTGCCTTCCGGAAAAATCAAAATATTGATTCCCAGACCTAAAATTTTCTTTAGATAATTCAAACTCTTTTTTCTGCTCTCCTGGCTTCCTCTGTCTACAACCACACAGGTCGCTCGCGTTACCCACCCAAAAACGGGGATCTTCAACAACTCTTTTTTTGCCAACGGCCGAAACTGCCCTCTGATCATCATAGCTATACCTGGCAAATCCAAGAACGAGGTATGATTGCTCACATAAATAAACGCCTTTCCTTTGGGAATTTTTTCTCGCCCAATCATTTCATATCGAATGAACGTGAGCTTACTAAAGATCCACGACCAAAGTTTCATGAAAAAATAAGTTACAGCTACGGCCCTTGGCCCGAAAAAAGCTGGCAAAACAATACCCGGCAAAAACAACAACATGAAAAAAGAAAAAACAAATAAAACCCAAAAGGAATAAACCTTTATAAAAATCGTTTTCATGAACAATGCTCTGCTATTTTAATTTTTTTAGGCGTGCCATAAAGAAGCCATCAAACCCAGCGGAAGGCAATACCGTCTTTTGCTCCAGCAATTCAAAGTGTTGGGGTTGATTTTTTAAAAATGTTTCCACTTGTTTTTCATTCTCAGAAGGAAACAAACTGCAGGTAGAATAAACCATCTCTCCACCTGTTTTCACCATCGAACTATAGTCGGCAAGAATTCGCTGTTGCAACTCTTTTACTTGTTCTATAAAGTCGAGTGACATTTTCCATTTCGCATCCGGGTTTCTTTTCAAAACGCCTAACCCGGAGCAAGGAACATCCAATAGTAATCGGTCAGCAGAGTTCTCCAATCGTTTTATTGTTTTTGACGATTCAATCAATCTTGTCTCCACGTTGGCAACTCCTGCACGTCTTCCTCTCTTCTTCAATTCGTCTAATTTCCACTCCTCGGTATCCAAAGCAATGATGCGTCCTTTGTTTTGCATTAAGGCGGCTAAATGAAGTGTCTTCCCTCCCGCCCCTGCGCACGCATCAATCACGCGCATACCCGGTTTCACTTGTAGAAACGGAGCGATCAATTGCGATCCTCCATCCTGAACTTCAAACAAGCCATCTTTGAACTGCTGTCGTGTAAAAATATTCTGTCGCTCTTCCAGCAGCAAAGCATCCGGGAAATCAGTTGGTGCGTCTGTCGAAATATTTTCAAGTTCTTGCAGTTGTTTTTGAAGCTCGTTTCTTGAAATCCTGATCGTATTTACGCGCAGAACAACTTTTGCTTCTTCGTTCAACGCCTCCAATTCCTTCTCCCATTTTGTGCCAAGTTCTTTAACGCCCAACTCATCCAGCCAATCAGGAATAGACTCTCTGATCTTCCGGTTCGTTTTCAGCTGTTCATAATTCTCAAGTATTTTCTTTCTGTTCACCCCTTTTAACTCCTCCCAATCAGGGAAGTCCACCTTATTCCAGAGGCACCAGACAGCCAGTAATTTCCAATAATCATCCTCATCCGCACCTGTGAGTTCGATAAACAGCCTGTACCAACGAACGATATCGTAAATCGTTTCGGCAATGAAACGTCTATCACGAGCACCCCACTTTGGGTTGCTCTTCAGAATTTTCTCAATAACCTTATCGGCATACTTTTTTTCGGTGAAAATAAGCTCCAAACCACTGACAACCGCCTCACATAAATTTCTATACAGTTTCACCGTAGGCTTTTTTTGTTGAAATTTATAAGTTAAATCTCACAATACTGAATTTATTACTATGAAATTCACAATCGCAGTCACAATTATGCTGACCTACTCATTTGCTCAAGCCCAATTTGGTGACTTCATAAAGAAAGGGCTTGAGAAGGGAAAGAAGATGGCAACAGAAAAATTGGTCGATTCGGGTAAAAGCCTACGCGACCAGCAGGACTCTACCGACTTTAGTTACGCCATAACAGTTATTGATAACGCAGGATTGGCTGATACAAGGGATGCCAAAGACAAGGCTATTAAAAATGTAACCCTGGCTATCAATTTATACGAAGGGCAGGAGAAGAGTAGAAATTTGCTAGATGGAGCTGAAAAGCTATACGGCCTCAAACTGTATAAACTAGCAGAAGCCGTCTTTCTGGAAGCTCAATTGTCGTACGAACAAAATGGCCTGACAGAAAACATCAACTACAGCAGAGTGTTTGCTGATTTAGGTTTGCTTTACACAACGATGGGCCGTTACCAAACCGCAGAAAAATATACTTCCGAAGCATTGGCCATGCGTGAAAAAGTTTGGGGTACCAACAGCAAAGCCTATGTTTCGTCATTAAATAATGCAGCTGTGCTACTTCAAGAAACGGCTCAATACAACGCAGCGGAAAAATACTTTGAGCAAGCATTGCAGACGTTAAAAGCAATAGGAGCAGAAACAAGCCAGGAATACGCTACTGTATTGAACAACGAGGGAATATTATTTTCAAAAATTGGCAGGTACGAAACAGGTGTTGAAAAACTGAATGCGTCCATAGCGATTTTGAATGCACTCAAGAAAAAAGACCTAAAAAATCAAATTGGATTCCAATCGAATCTGGCGCTACTCTTCCAACAAACTAGAAAATTTGCTGAGGCCGAAGCAATTTATTTAGGATTGGAAAAAGAACTGGGTAGTGGAAGTCCGTTTTATGCTGGGGTAATTAATAACCTGGCTCTTCTATATATTCAAATGGGCAAGTTGGATAAAGTGGAAGGCTACTTAAAACAAGCCGCAGGCATTTACAAATCAAAATTCGGAGCCACCAGCCCCAACTATGCCAAGGCTACGAGTGACTTGGGAAATTTCTACCGTACGCAAGCAAAATATATCGAGGCCGAACAAGCCCTCACCGAGGCTTTGAATGTTCGATCAACTGCCTTGGGTATCAACCATCCAGATTACGTTAAGTCGCAGGAGGACTTGGGTATTCTGTTTTGGAAAAAAGGCGACTTAGCAAAAGCTTATCCCTTTTTTCAGTACGCCTTGGGGAAATCTTTGAAGTTCATCAGCGAATATTTTCCGCCCATGAGCGAGGCCGAGAAAACAAAATACTGGGACATTTTGCAACCTCGCTTTCAACGCTTTTACAATTATGCAGTAGACGCGAACGCGAGTAATCCAGACATATGGAAAGATGTTTACAATTATCAGATCGCAACAAAAGCGTTGCTTCTGAACTCCACCAACAAAATTAAAAAATCCATCCTGGAGAGTGGCGACCAATCACTGATTGATGAATATAAACTATGGATTGATCAAAAAGAAGAACTGTCTCGCTTCTACTCGTTATCGAAAGAGGAGCTTCAGCAACAAAAAATTGATATATCCGATTTGGAAAAACGTGCCAATGCCACAGAACGTTCATTGTCCCAAAAATCAGCTGACTTTTCAGAAGCTTTTTCAAACGAAACAACTGACTTTACTCAAGTGGCTTCGTTGTTGACTGACTCAGAGGCTTTGGTTGAAGTAATCCAGATTAAAAATTTCGCCAATGATTTTACCACCGATACAAAATATATCGCACTGGTACTCACCAAAGGTGC
>Ga0209985_10000694_pt1 | contig 35754 bp, 53 predicted proteins | sample NOAtaG_FD_187305 | JGI IMG/M metagenome (GOLD analysis project Ga0209985, IMG submission 187305) | Freshwater lake microbial communities from Lake Erie, under a cyanobacterial bloom - NOAA_Erie_Diel6S_1000h metaG (SPAdes) (version 2) | ecosystem: Environmental > Aquatic > Freshwater > Lake ...
ATGCAATTCAAAAAATAATCAAGAAAAGGTATGAACTGAAGTGTTACGAAGCGGTTGTAGACTCCTTTATATCTGTATAGATTTCTTTTTTTTCTTTATTTCTTTATATAGTATCCGTAGACAAGTCCACGAAAAAAAGTATATTCATGGAGTATATGGAAATGGCAAACATCGCGGAGCCTGTAAGTTACGAAATATTGCGAACAATTAAGGGTCGCCGACCTAACATAACTATCTATGATGATGAAATTGGGTAGTTTCTTCGCAGTCTCTTTGTACTAGTACAAAGAAAACAAAGAAAACAAAGAAAATATATTTACGAATTTCCCGTAGATGCATCTACGGAAAGAGAAATAACAAAAAAATATCAAATTAAATTTGACTCACATTTTGCAAAAATTTCTTCTCTTTTCTACGAAACCAACTTCTGATTGTGCCGTGTGATCTACCCATCGCAATGGAAATGTCCTTGAGAGCTTTGTTGTTAGGTTTTCCATCATAAAATTCCCATTGTTCTTCTAAAAATGTTAGTTCAGCTTCGCTCATTTTTCCTCCGACTTGTTTTTTGGTTTTCTTCTTTTTCTTTGGTATATATTCACCGTCCGACGAACTAAAATCTTGTAGTGGTTCTGGAATAGCTTGAGGTGTAGGCATGATCGCAGGTAGTTCAGGTGCAAACATATTCGCAGATAGTTCGGGTGCAGGTAATTCTGGCGCGGTTGTTTGCTCAGAGAATACGTCTATAGTAATTCTCATATGTTTTATACTCTTCGAATTTTTTAAACCGTCGATCAAGTTTTCTACGAAATCCATTGTTTCTCTTTGTAAAATCTCTATACTAGTATAGAGATACAAGGAATTTGTAAATATATTCGCAAATTTATTCAATTTTTATAAAAGAACTCCTTGTATGTATACAAGGAGAAAATATATCATATTAAAATTATCTACATACCTGTATGTAGATACAATGAGTAAATGTTGGTGTTTCCCAGTTGGGAATGCTCTAGAAGAAGAGTGTAGAAAAAAAGTTAAAGATGAATATCTTGGCGAAAAATCTTGTCCTATAATACGCAAATGGTTGGGTAGTGGTATTCATTTTGTACGTTATGATCTAGTAAAATATTATGCTCTGTCTGATTTTTATCGATATGTTTGTTCTGATAAAACTGGAGGATGCGCTGTATTAGAAATGAGCGAAGAAATATTTTTGGCAGATTTAGACAATGCAATCAAAGAAATGGCCACTCCATGTGAATGTTGACTGAAGAGAACTTTAGTAAAGTCGGAAAAAATTAATACAATTGAACCACTATTTCGATTACATTATCTTTATAATGTTTGGTATATATGTATGTTCCTACGGCGGGATTGTAGCCGAAATCTTCCTCAATATCTTTATCTGGAATTTCAAGTCCCAGAAAATTCAGTTCACCATTAATTAATGATATAATTTTAGTACAAAGATTTTCACTATCATGATACTTTATGGCGATTTCAGTTTCTTCTCTCAAATTGCGTGTGGTGATTTCAGTTCCTCTTTCCAAATTGCGTACAGTGGCTAAAATAGTGCCGCGGGCGATGTAATTCATTTTATAGAAAGATTAAAAAAATCAATTATTTCTCTGTTTGTGTATGCATATCCAACACAGATAATATTGGATAGGTATATTACCAAACTTGGATTTATCCATAATTACACATTCTTTAACAACAGATAATTCATCACAGAAATCACAATATTTCACCGATGCATCAATAAAGTCATCTAGTTCTTTTATACCTGCGGTCTTCGTAGATGTATCTACGAAAATATCTGCAAAGGAATTCACGGAAGTATCTACAGTTTTCGTAGTTTTTGTGAATATATTCACAATTTTCGTAAACTTGTTTACGGAGAGTTCTAGTAAAGTGGGAAAATATTCCGGAATTATGGAAGCAGTTAATAACGGATTACCTTCGAACTCAAAATATTGCAAGCATGACGTAAAAATTGGCAGGCGAGTTAAATTATTATGATAGCAATAGAGACTTTCGATTTTTTTGGTTTTTGATAATAAAGTAATGTTATTGTAGCCACAATCTAGGTATATCAATGTTTTTGGTAATTTTGGCAAACTAACTAAATTATTATCGGAACAATCCAAGGATTCTAGTGTTTTTGGTAATTCTGGCAGAATAGTGAGATCATTGTTGTAACAATTCAAGTATGTTAGCGTTTTTGGCAACTTTGGTAATTGCTGAATATGACTAGATCCACAACTTAATTTTAGTAACTTTTCTGGAAGGGTTTGAATATTTTTCCAATTGCCGTTTGCATAATATAAATAAGTCAAATTATTTGGGAAGATAGGTGAGGATACGAATTCGTTACCCGAACAGCAGAGTTTTTCTAGATGTTTATGCAACTCTGGCAAATTAGTTAACATACAATTCTCACAATCTAACTTTACTAAACCTTTTGGAAGATCCGGTAATTTGTCTATATCGGTCGAGCAGCAAAACAATTTCTTTAAAGAACCGGGAAGTTTAGGTAAACTAGTTATAAAATTATTTCCACATACTAGATTTTCCAATTTTTTCGGCAATTCAGGTAGTTCCGCGATACAATTAAATTTGCAAATTAACTCAATAAGTGAGTTTGGTAATTTAGGCAAGTAAGTTAATCTATTATTTTGGCAATGAAGTATTTGTAAGGAATCCGGCAATTCGGGTAGATAAGTTAAATTATTGTTTGAACAAATTAAAATAGCCAATGTATTCGGTATACTTGGTAAATAAGACAATAGATTAGCATGACAAGATAAGTAACTAAGGCCACTAGGGAGTCGTGGTAATTCTTGCAAACAGTTTCTCTGACATTCTAATTCGAGTAAGTCTTCAGGTAGTTCTGGAAGAACTCTTAATTCTCCGGGCAGAAACTTTAGTTTTTTATACATTTTTCCGCAAATTCTTCTCGTATTTTTTTTCCGCAAATTCTTCTCGTATTTTTTTTCCGCAAATTCTTCTCGTATAAATACGAGAAAACTTTCAATTTTATTACTTGTCGATAAATAGAAATTTGAAAGTTTTCTCGTATTTATACGAGAAGAATTTGCGGAAAAAATACGAGAAGAATTCGTAAAATCTCTATACTAGTATAGAGAGACGCAAGGAGATTGCAAAGAAAATAATGGACAAAATTTGGCAGAAGCTTCCACTAGAGATCGTAGCTATGATATTAGAACGTCGTTGTATATCTAATTTATTGGACAAATTGGACGAATTTGGGTATTCATGGTTACCGGGATTACTAAGAAGAAGCGGCGGCGTCATATCTGGATCTATTTTGATACAATCTACACTTGGCAGTTATTTTGATCAAACCGACATAGATGTATATGTGAAGTATATATACACTCATAGTCGATGGAGAAATTCCATGGATCCGGCGGTTGTATTGGAAATAGAAAAATTACCTGGGTGCATTAAGATAGATAAATATGATTATGAAAAATATCCTGACTATTGGAAGGTATTCTACCATGGATATTTGATTGGGGTATTTCTTGATCGTCCTAATGTAGAGAGTCTAGAAACTAAAAAAATTTCTCAAGTTACCTATTATCAATGGTGGATCGAACGATTTTCTGAACAAAAAAGGAAATTATTTTGACATCATCAACTCCTAATAATTTTATATGTCATCATTCTAATTCACCAGTGCAGTTTGTAGAAGATATTTACACTAATTTAGGATTTCATAAAGAAATTAGTAAAGATAACGCAGCTGATGGTACCCCAAGCGCGGATTGTTATGACGTTGTTAGCGAACCACATCATATAGTATATACTAGAAATCTCGGTAAAACAAAAAAATCCATTATTAATACAGTATGTGTTTCCTTGAGTCCATCTGAAGAAATGAAGGATTTTATTATGAGTAATTTCGATGCTGATATATGTTCTCTTACATTCGACGGTACTGGTCAAAGTATAGGTAAGATGCGGGTATTATACGAAGACATATTATGTCGTTTAATAACATTTACTATCAATAAAAAATATAAAGAAAATACTGTTAAGCAATTTCATGATCTTGACAATTATGTAATACGTCCGGAGTCTTTTGATCATGACAGAGCTAGATTTGTTAGTACTTGCAAGAGAATCAAAAAATATAATGAGAGAGGATTTCTCGTGCGAGTGGTATTTACATGATACTATTTCCGTATTTTTTTTGTTGTTGATTTCTAGATCTGTTAAAATATCAATATTAAACTCGTTATGTCGCAACAAATTATAAATAATAGATGATTCTATCAAATCTTCTTGTAAAAATAATTTTCTAATAATTTCCCGAATTGCGATTATGACAGAATTATTCAAATCATCTTCAATAGATTTGGTACTAACAGTGTATTTCCATTCGTTAGAAATCTCTTTTATTAATGCTAAAATATAAATAAAACCGTTTTTATACAATTTGTAAACATAATATTGTATTTTATGAGATAATTCACTCCTAATTGCGGTCCACAATCCGATATTTGTGTCATAAGTATAGGAAATATTTTCCACTTGATTGGTTAGATAAATAGAAAATTTCTTGACTGAATTAAGAATGTAAAGTTTTCTGTATTTTTGCTTTATTGATTTAATTAATCCAACTTAAAAATCCTTCCTAAGCATTTTTTTCCAAAAATTTTTGGTCGCACAAATTCCCAAGTTTTCTTTTATTTCATGTTAATAGAGTAGATGTTGCAAAATCTAGTACAAGTGAATTAATACTTACGACCGCTACTTGGCCATTATGGCTTCCTGGAATAATAATTTTTCGTATATGTATATACGAATATAATGATGATAAAAAAGATAGCGAAGATTAACAATCCCAGCTAGCAAAATCTCTTTTTTTCATCTCAACATCAAAATATTTCTTTTCTTTTATGAAATTATAGAAACCTTTCAACGCTAGATAATATATTAAATCATCACGATTATCCATAGAAATAAAAGCCTTCATAAATTGTTCGTCGGTCTTTATGTCTGAAAATCTTGAATTGATATCATCTATTTCAGTTCCCCCAGAAGAAGTATAACAACTATAGCCATTCGCCGAACAATAGTAAATATTGTATTCTTCCAAAAAGCTCGTGGTATATACTGTAACATAAGTGCCGCGTTTTCCAACATAATAACCGGATACTAGCTCATATATGTTTTTATCTCCATGTTTGTTAAGAAATCCCCTTACTGCATATTTCGTGTGTTTGTCAGGATAATCAAAATTCAAATATTGGATCCAACTTTCGAACTTGTCATGATGAGTTGATTCCTCCAATTTATTAGCCAGTTTTCTCAATTTATTGACTATTTCCATTTTTTGTGGATATATCCACAAAGAGAATATATTTGCAAAGAGGATGTGTTGGTACAAAGAGACTTTCAAATTTTCAATTTCAAGTGAAAAAAATATTATATATTTAAAGACGGCGTTTCTTATTTTCTGGTTGCGTCGCAGGTAATGGCGTTAATCGTCGCACTGGCACCCTTTCCGGGAAGATCGCGGCACCAACTGAACGTACGCTTGCGAAAATTGGACGCTGAAAAGCAGTATTGTCCATAATGATACGCTCAATTGGTTTACAACAGCATTTCCAACACAAATCGTATCCAACAGGTAAATCTACATTTCCTCTATTTACCATTATGACACATTGCCTAGTTATGCAAAATATCTTACAGAAATCACATATCTTCGCAGATTTATTGATGAAATCATCTAGTTCTTCTATTCCTGTAGTTTTTGTGGTTTTCGTGAATGTATTCACGGAAGTATCTATGAAGGAATTTGCAGTCTCCACGAACGCGTTTGCCGCATCTGTCAATGCATTGGCAGATAACTCTAGCAAAGTAGGAAAATGGTTTGGCACATATCCTTCGGTTAGAAGTTTATTTTTTTGATAATCGCAACAATATTTACAATTACCGAAAGCGGCTTCGCATAAGTTTTCTCTTTGCAATATACCCCCTATAAAACTTCTTGTAGCCCAACAAGGAGCATCGTGCCATAAATGTAGTAATCTGTCAGAAATTTGTGGCAAATAGCTCCAGCCATTACCAGTACAACCAAAAGTATCTAAATATTCTGGAATTTTTCGGGGAATAGCCAACCGATTATAACTGCAATATAATTGTTTCAAAGAACTAGGTAGATCAGGTATGTTAGTTATTTGATTGGCTTCAATATTTAAAACAAATAATCTTTTTGGGAGATCTGGTAGAACTGTTAGTTCATTGTCTCTACATACTAAATCTGTTAAACTCTCTGGAAGTGCTGGTAACAACTTCAATCCATTTTTCATGCAGCATAATGTCATAAGTTTTTGTGGGAGATCTGGTAAACAACCTAAATGATGTGCTGAACAATTGAGATAAGACAAATCTTCGGGGAGAACCGGTAACTCCGTCAATGTACCTTCTCCACGAACTTCACAAGATAAATAAATTATGCTTTTTGGAAGACTAGGTAAGTAGATTAAAATATTGTTGGCACAGTTTAGTATTTTCAACTTTTTGGGTAGCTCAGGTAATTCTGTCAACATATTTTTGGAGCAATCTAAATTCCTCAAAGTTTGAGGTAATTTTGGTAACGAAGTCATCTCGCAATCAGTACATCTCAGAACTTCTAATTTACTTGGAAGATTTATCAAAACCATCCCCGGATTGAAATCGCAATACAATTCTTCCAAAGAATTTGGTAAATTTTGTATAACGCGTATTTTGTTGTGAGAAATACGTAGTTTTCTCAGATTTTGTGGTAGATACGTTAAGTTTATCAATCCGTTGAAATTATAGCTTAATTCAAATAAACTTTCCGGAAGTTTGGGTAACGACGCGATCCTGACGTTATCACACTTTAAGTTTTTTAAAGATTTTGGTAAATGCAACTCCTCTAAAGGATTTCGGCTGCAGTCTAAAAATTCTAATTCTCTTGGTAAGTTATGTATAGATCTTAATAAATTATCACAGCAACCTAGAGTTTTAAGATTTTCTGCCAGAGTAGGCAAGAACATTAAGCCTTGGTAATTACAGGCAAAGTATTCACCGACTCTTGAGTTCTCGATCATTCCGCAGTCCATAGTAAGAGCATATATGTTTGTACAATAATTCATTTTTTCTATATTCAAGAAAATAAAAAAATGAGCAATGATTTAGTAAATCGCCCCTATAGAAAGCAATCTTTGAAGTCCATTATATCTACTCCAAGATATCTTAAATTCATCATCCGCATGCAACCCTTTTTTATCTACAGTTAATGTTTTGGGGATACCATCCACCAAGATTGTAATAATGACAGTGGTTATCTTTTTTCCGTTCATTTCACCATAAGTAGTTCCGATATCCGGAATTTTGTACTCTATGGTAGCGTATTTTGGTTCCATATCAAATATTTTCTTGCATATTTGCATAAAATCAAGGTACTCTGCATTACCAAGTTTCGGCAAGGTCAGTTGTTCCTCAAATCGCAAAGTCATGGTGTATACTGAAAAAAAGATATTCATTTTTTTTATTTACCTATGTAAGTGCAATTTGCTTTGTGGACTTTCCAGTCGGCTGATTGGCATTCTCTGGAACAATAATAAACTTTCTTACATCCACCGCAGCGTTTTTTCTTCTTTTCAATATCGCCGCAAAAGCCACATCTAGTTCCACGAGTGGGATCGAGTTTATGATGTTGGTAAGTGGCATCCTTACATCTCTCGGAGCAATGTAATACTATGACTGTAGCATTTTGGTTTATCAAATCAAAACAAAAAGCAAAATCGTCATTTATTGGTCCGTTGCAAATCACACAATCCCCTATTATTTTTATCGCTTCTGTTGATTTTCTGCATATAGAATCCACCATTCCGTAAGTTTTATAATGGTAAACGTAATCTACTCTAGGTTCTCCCAAAGTATGATAAATTTTACAATTCTTACACATCCATGAATTATCTGTTTTTTTGGTGCATATGATAGCATCAGCTGCTCCACCCGCTTCTAACACTTCTTGTGGAGTCTTGAATACTTCGTATAATTCTGGATCTAATCCTATTTCAGATACAAATAGACTGCTACTCCATCTGTAATCCGACGAAAATATAATTTCCGATAATTTTTTGCTCATCTTTTTATAAAAATATTACAATCAATTTTTAAGAATAGCGCACACATAAAAAAGATATCAATTCCTTATCGGAAGGCTAGATTTGTTCGACACAATTTTCTTTGTGCGCTTTCCAGTCTTTTTTTTGACATTCTCTAGAACAATAAGCGGCACTTTTACATCTGCCACAGAGCTGTTTTTTTTTCTCAACATCGCCGCAAAATGCACATATAAGCGAAAAATTTGGGTTGTATTTTTTGTTTCTTTTGCGTAAACTTTTCATGCATTCTTCAGAACAATGCAAAGAATAACGGAAACTATTCAGACACACCATATTGACACTGAAAGTAAAGCTCACATTAGCCTGTTCGCCGCAAACCACGCATCCTCCGGCAATATGTTGTGGTTCGAATGTTTTCTTGCACATAGAATCCACGACTCCATATGTTCGATGACGGTATATAAGATCCACTCGTTCTTCTTCTAGAAGAACATGATAAGTTCTACAATTTTTGCACATCCATAATTCCTCGTCGTTCGTTGATTTGGTTTTAATATATGGCACCCCGCTCACTCCTTTTTTTATCGCTTCTGGCGGCGCCACTATTAATTCATATATTTCCGCGTCCAACCCCAAATCGGATATAAATTTATCATTCTGTACTTGAACGTATTTCGTTGAAAGTATAGTTTCCGATAGTTCTTTGTTCATCTTTTTATAAATATTACTACAATCAATTTTTTTAAAAAAATGATATGTATATATACATTTATCATCTCTTTGTGTATCTGCGAATATATTTGTGTATCTGTGAATATATTCGCAGATGATGCAAGACAATGAAATACCTACAGGCTTAGTGTTTACAAGATTTAGAAAAAGATGGGAGCGATATGCGCCAGAGATATGTATATATGATTTACCACACTTGAAGATAAATATATATAGTTTTGTTGATCAATTTGAAGAATTACTTGACAGAATTGTGAACAGGCAAAAAGCAATACTATCATCAGAAATATTTAAAAATACCGATAAGCGGTTTGCTATAATTTTTGACGAAAACGATATGAAGGAATTATTATTTTTGATGATTGGGAAAGACTCGGCGCTATTGGTTGATTTGGAGATATATATTTTTGTGGAAAGCCCAAAAAAGGAATTGTTTCCGGCGTGTCAAAAAATCCAAACATCAAAAGAACACTAGTTTGCTTTCGAACTACTTGTCGGCTGCTCATCATCGTCGTCATATAGCTGGGAAAACTCACGAATTTCAGATGGGAGAGTCAGTCTACTTTCAGTGAATACTAATTGTCTCAAACTTTCTGGCAGTTCTTCAGTGAATACTAATTGTCTCAAACTTTCTGGCAGTTCGGGCAGAAAAGTGGATTGATTGTTAGCAATCACTGGTGTTTCCGAAAAATCAGGAGCGTTCATGTTTTTTTCGTAAATTCTTCACAAATTATCTATGAAGATCATAATACAATATGGAAAATCAATTTCTTTACAAAATTCGCAAAGAAATATACTATATAGAAAAATTTGAATTGTTAAAAAGTTTTATTGCGTTTCATAAAAAAATGAACATCAAGTGTGCTTTTTCGTCTGATATCTATACTTGGGATGAGGAACTTCAGCGTTACGTTTGCCCAGGTAGATGTAGACATCCCAGAAATGGGCCTAAAGGTTATTCTGACTATAGTTTACCCAACTTGCCCCGCGCGAGCGCTAACTGCAACTATCAGAGTGGTGAAAATACTCACGCCGCAGCGGAAAGAGAATCAAACGCGCGTCATGCTGCTCGCAAAGAACGGGAGCGTGAAATTCGAGAACATGATGATGAAATTATTCATGATATGCGACTGCGATTGAATTATTTCGTAGGAGAAATGAGAGAGTGTTTCAACACCAAAAGCCATACAATAAATTTTACTGAGGTGGATCGACCAACTTTAGATAAAATCATTGTTGGTTTGACTGATATCGAACACTATATGAACAATCGCGCAGGCGATTTGGTCATCAAAAAACAAGATTGTTTACGTGGTGTCGGACACGAGTTGATTTTCGCACATGAATGTAAAGAATTCGAAATCTGTTATTCTTATATTCGTTCTGCTAGAGAATTAGAGCGCATCTATTGTGGGTACGATTGTGTAGATGAGATTGCCAAAAAATACGGGAACATGGAAAAACCAAAAGGTGTTTTCGTATACGCTGACCAAAAGATATTGGCATCTGATCTAGAGAGTTTGCAAAAAATTCGCGACTTGATAGCCAATAATAAGAAGGACTTTCTTGAAAAAGACGAATACATAGCAACGATTAATAGAGTTATGTGTCGTCTTACTAGGGAAAAAATCATAGAGAAAACTCCAGAAACTAAGTTTTCGCGTGCTAAAGCACACATGCGTTCCATAGTCGGAAGGTGTGTCGATCTTTATGTCGAGAAAAATGCCGCTGAAATTAAAAAGAAGTTTTCACGTGAGCCGAAAAAGTTGTCGACTGTCATACATGATAAATTCGAAGACAATTACAAAAACACTTTGTACTATGGTCCATATGTAGTATGGACTTCTGTCGATATAATCGCCGATAACGAGGAGAAGATATCCATTGATTTCAAAGATATATTGAACAATCTATCGGGTGTGATACCAGTAGAATTGAAATACGCCTATGAAGCTCAATTCAAGGCCAAAAAAATAGATTCATTAAATTTGTACTTTGCCTATATCGTAGGAGGTATGGAAGCCAACTCTATATGGGTAGAATACGAAAAAATCACAAAAAATATAATAGAAGCCGGTGAAGATGCGCTATTTCAGATAGACAATATCATTGCTAAGTTTGAAACCGTGGATACTTGCGATGTAAAGAAAAAAGAAGAGTATACAGGATACCTGCGAGATGTAGCTGCAAAGATCAAAACGCGAATCAACACACAAAAAGCCAAAATTGCTATCGTTAAGATTAGATCATTGGTAGTTCAAGAGTTCATAAAATTCGAGAGCGGCCTGGAAGGATTCATGTTGATTTGCGAAGGTGAGCGTTTACTAGAAACCATTGATTCATTACGAAGACGGTTCACCGGCGCTACTAGTGGAAATCCTGAAGCTCAACGCATGATCAGAGAAGAATTGGGTCTTTCTGAAAAGAGAGTACGCGAAGCTATCGAAAGAGAGCGAGAAAAAACAGTAGGAACTAAAAAGAAAATAAAATGCAGTTTGCAAAAACTCTTCAATATATCAGTGAGTGAACCCAAGAATGCCAAAGAGGTGAGACGACCTTTCGACATGACCCCTAATGTTAAATTGGAACCGGTAGCTTGGTTTTGTGGTAAAGCTCAAAAGGTGCGAAACCCTCGCGCAGAAGAAGCAACGAAATTGATGGTTTCGGTAGCTATGCGATATGCTAAAAGTTATTTCGCAGCTCATATCGGAGGATCTGCTTCTCTCACACCCCTGTATTATGAGATCGAAATAGATTATAATTTATCTGAAATAGATTGGGACGGAGATATATTTGATCTTGATAGATGCTCTGAATTAATTAATATTGCGCTATTTCGAAGGAAAGGTGATTTTCTGCATCCTGTAAAGCGCACAACTTTGAAAGATATATTAGATCAACAACCTAACAGCGCGCTGTTATGCGGCAGAAAGAAGTTTAGCATTGAGCGTTTGAAGCGTTTGAATACTACCCTATGTTGTACTAGTATGTATCGAAAGATCTTGAAAATCGATTCGGAATCTGTGATTCTCGTAAATTCATTTACGAAAGGAGGTGGATCTATACACGAAATAATAAGTGATTGTAAAGAATATCTTAGCAAGATCAAAAAAATGAAGAAAAAGTTGGCCAAACTCGACACCAAAGATTTACCGATTGGGGATTTGAGAAAAAAAATAGAAGAAGTATCCGAGAGAGTTAAAAAAACACTATTGGAGCAAAAAGTTAAACTCAGGATATTGGAAATAAGAGACGCTGCTGAACACAGAATTATTCTCCGTGATGATCTCGACCTTTCGGAAATACGTGTCAGAGTTAACGAATTTAAAGAGAGTGTGGATAGCATTGAGAAAACTTTAGAAACTAGCGGGTTTCCGAAGGAATTCGTTGCAAAAATGAAGCAGTATTTATTCTATGTTAAGTCCAGAGTGAATAACGCGATCAAAAAACGCGCGTCGTAAATATTTGCGAAGAACTATAAATATTATTTTTTCTAAACAGAGAACTCAAACAAAAAGCGTGCTGAAAAAAACAAAGTGTGATTATTTTATATATTTTCTAATATTTCTTCGTAATAGCGATCACAATAATTTCTGCAAATCCATTTCTTGATGCGACAGGTGTGAAAAAATCCTGGGCGACGATTACTGATTAACTTCAAAACTTGAATTTTTTCGAACTTTATCGCTGCAGTGGCTAATTCGTTGCAAATTCCAATTCCAAGAAACATTATTTTAGCTTCACCCAATTTGCTTAGAATGGCATCGATTATAACAAGATTACTATACCTTATAGCCGAGTGTATGTATTCTCTCGCCGATTTGCGGTTTTCGCATTTTGCGTTTTTTTACACCATTCATCAATATATTGATGAAAAAAATACAATCACCCACTTCGGGAAATATTAATTCGGTCCACAATTCGTCAGGGATGTTCATTATATTGATAAAAAACACGAATCATTTTTCTCCGTATTTTTCGTACTAGTACGAAGATATTCAGCCAAGTCTTCTCATCTACGTAGTTATATAAAAAAATAATCTGATCGAATCAGATGGAACCGTTTTCCAATTTTCTCCTACAGTGTTCTATATCACACATCATTAGCGCGGTTCTTTTGAAGAAGTCGGTATTCGCCATACTAGGAAACAATTTTTTCATTGTTTCCTTTAAATCTTCTGAAGATATCTTAGGGTTATTATTTAATATCGATTCAATGAAACGCTCGAAGTTTCTTGTTAAGATGTCAATAGATTCTTTTTCTGTCTCAATGGTGAGATCACTCATAGTTGAATCTTGAACATCGTCAGTTTCGGATGCGTCTTTTAATGCTTGTCCAGCTAGAGTAGAATATCCTTTTTGTATTATAAGTTTTGCTCTTTCGTTTTGTTGGTCCGGAAAGTCGAAGAGAAAGCCACTAGGAAAATCAGATAAATTTACCGGTCTCCATTTAGGATAAATGTCTTCTTCCATGTCTTCGAATTTCACATGTGTTCTTTTTGCAAAGGCTTTTTTCAGATCGTTTTCTTCTATTTTTTCGGTTTTATCCAAATATGTTTTAGGAGAAGTAGAATTTCCTGTAGAGAGACTTCTTGCGATGTTTTCTATCTCATCTGCGGGTCTCCTAAGATCTTCCTCAGGAATATCCTCTATTAGAGTAAAGTACTTATCCATTATCTATAAAGAAAAAATAAAATCAACTTTTTATTCTAACCTTTCCGCTCTCTTTTTTCTTATGATCCATTTCATGCTCGCGGGAACTTCGTCGAAATGATCTATCCAATAATTTACCATCCAATCTCTTATTTCGTCTAATCCTAATTCTCCCGCCAATGTATATTCATCATGTTCCATACGGAATTTGTGTTCGACTAACCAAATCAATACATCGAGTCTCTTACATAACACAGTTTTTCTTGTGGTAAACTGTCCCACATAATCTATATCGTTTCCGTATATTTCAAGAATTTTCTTCATAATATCAACGTTGAAATCTGGAATAGCAGATAGAAATAATTCTTTAGCCAAATATAGATCTGGTAGACAACCACTATCCAGAAGCCATCCTAATATATTGAAATATTTATTAGCTGCTAACAATGTGAAATATTCCGTCTTGTTTAATTTTTTGGCACAAAGATTTCTTATCCACTTACACGTAAACTTAAGTGGATACAGAGATTCGTCTCCAGCGTATTCAAATATCATGAGCGTTAATTCCTTGGGGATGGTGTCCATTTTTTCCGTGAATGTATTCACGGAGACTACGAAGGAATATTACGGAAAGTTTACGAAGGAATTAACGAAAAGAGATATTCAACTTTTTCAAACAAAAAAGATTATATTTTGTAATAATCGTATATAGCCTTATCATATATTATAGCCATAATAGCTCTGCGGTAATTTCCTGAACGCACCTTCTTTATTTCGTTTTTCGTTAATAAGTTCCCCTTTCTACAATCAAGTTTTTCAAGCACATTTTCGGCTATTTTTTTCGCCTCATCGTAACTTTGTTTAGTGCCTATGAATATTTGACTCGCTTTATCATTGGTTTGAAACATAATAATGTACATATTATAATCATCAGCACTTTTTAGATCTTCATAACAATTTATTTGGTATTTTGTACATTCGTGTCGATCTCCTCTGGTCCCGAATAGGACTATTTTATCTTTATCGTTTAGATACATTTTCATTTTTCGTTCCTTTTCCAATGTATAAATTATATCCCATTTACTCATCTCATCAGAAATTTCTTCAGCTATTTCAGGCGGTACCCATATCTTTTTACTACCAATTACAACATAACTGTTGATGACTGTTTCTTCTAACCAAATGCCAGTATCCGAATCCGTAACGGTAACAATTTCTCTACGATCTATAACTCTCTTATTTTCCATTTTTTCCGTGAATGTATTCACGGAGACCACGAAAAGATATTCACGGAGAGTTTATAAAGGAATATTGCGAAAAGTACGAAGGAATATCACGAAAAGTATAAAAAAAAGATTTTCAACTTTTTCGAATAGAATTATATATTATAATAATTGTATATAGTCTTGTTGAATACACTTTGTTTTTTTCATCTTCTGTTAATAAATTTCCCTCCCGAGATCTAAGTTCCGCGAATATTTTCATAGCTATTCTTTTCGCGCCACAAAGGTTTCGTTTAACACCTATGAATATTTGACTTACTCGACGATTGGTCCGAAACATGACAATATATGCATTATAATCATGGTCGTTTTCTAAATCTTCATAACAATTTATCCTGTATTTTTCACACTCGTGCTGTTTTCTTCCAATTTCTGACGACGCGAAGATGTTATTTTCCACACTTAGATATATTTTCATTTTCCGTTTCTTTTCCAACAAATAAATTATGTCCCATTCGCTCATCTCGTCAGAGATTTCCTCTATCATTTCATCTGGTATCCATACTTTTTTATCACCGATTACAACATAATTGATACAGGCCGTTGCTTCCATCATCATTCCGGTATTTATATCCACAGCAGTAGCGATTTCTCTGTTGTACATAACTCTTGCGTGCTCCATGGTCTTCGTAGATGTATCTACGAAGGAATTCACGGAGAGTTTACGAAAAAGATATTCACGGAGACTACGAAGGAATTCACGGAAAGATATACTTACGAAAGAGATATTCAACTTTTTGTGCAATCTAGAGATACATAACTAACGATAATTGAATTATCTGGTTATTATTCTAATGGAGAGAAAATTATAGAATATTCAAATTGCGTATAACATGGAAAGAAAACCGTCGTTTGGATATATTATTGGCCTTGATTTATGCAAATGCTTAACAGCTTCGAATAGTTTAGGTTTGTCATAATTATTGATCAGGTGATATAATACAACCGTTGCTGAACGGGACATTCCTTCAGCGCAATGTACCAACACTTTTTTACCATTTTGTAAACTTTTTACTATTATCTGGTCTATTTCTGGAAGTATCTCCTTTAGTTTTTCAGCGCTTGAAATTTCATCACGAATTACAAAAGAATAATGTTCCTTGCTTATTTCGTACGGAACCATAGTCATAGATATCACAACATCGAAATCGTCTGAACTAGCGTATCCATGCATACCACTAATATATAATTTCCCACGCGTTTCTTTGAGAGGCACTAAATTCGCCGACTGTGGATCGAAGTCGTAATTTTCGTTCTCGCTCAACCACTTTTTGATTATATCCATCATTCATAAATTTATTTATGAATAGTATTTCTACTATATATTTTTATAAAAAAATTAAACAAAACTACCTTTTTCATACGTTTGATGTAAAGTTATATGTCCGTAATTATGGGCGAATTCTTCTTTAATACTCCCGTCTTCATAAAAATAAACTATATATCCAGTTTTTGTTCCTGGACCGCCAGGATAACGAAAATTGGAATGACGACTCATCACACCAGATTTGTAAAATGACATAGATTCAACGGCGCCATTGCCTCTGTTTATACTGACAAATTTTACAAGGTTTTCTCTAAAAACCACGTTAATAATATACTCTTTAGATGTTTCATCAACCAAAAGCTCCGATGCTTGACGAAGTTGCATATTACGATCGTAGTACTCTACCTTTTTGAGTCTTCCTTCTTCTCTATGCTCGTATCTTTCATAAGGTTCCAGTATAATAGTACTTTCCATACTTTTCCTGCAAATGTATTCTTTTCGTAAATATATTTACGAATATAATCATTTTTTAAACTTTTCATGTGTTAATATGTATTCACAGAAAATACAAAATGTTGGAGGCTCTCCCAGATGAGATGATATTGTACATATTTGATTATGTTATTTCTGATAGAACGAATTGTCGCGAATTAGCTAAGATAGATGATCTTCCTGAATCCATAAAAGCCGGAATTAGGAAAAGATATCCTCGTGGTGAATGGGGTTGGGTTAATACAACTAGAAGTAAATTTTGGCCATATGTGATTATATCTAAGAGAATAGGAGAAGTAATATTGAGCGATCTGAACAGAACATTAAAATCAAAAATAAAGTTTACAGTTCCTGATGCGCGAAAATGTCATAGATGTGGACAAGTTCGTGGAAACTGCCTGTATTGTAGTGATTCCTACACACACCCAGTATTGCCTCATTCTTTTTATTTAGAAGTAATAGCTGAGTTAGAAAAATTCCCTAAATCCGATCCAAAAGTTTACTATGAAATCATTTCGCGTTACGAGCCAAAATATAATATTAGAATATTACGATGGACGTCTATCAAGGCCGCTAATTCAGCCCAGAGAGCGGTAATACATAAAATGGCAGAAGCATATGGATATCACCATTACACCTACATGGTAACACATCCTGATGTAATTGTAGATTATCATCAAATATATGATGGATGGACAGATGAGACGAGATGTGAAGGTTGCGATGAATGCAAAACGTTTGTTACAAAAAAAGAAGGAGTGTTAATAACAGATGAACCAGTTAAACAACCAAATGCCGCACATAACAGATTAGTTAGAGATATTAAGGATAGTTTTTATAAAAAAATGAATATTTTTTCTTAAATTATACCATGGGTTACTACTACGGATTGCCGGATACCGAAAAACTTTCCTCTAAGTTGGCCTATTTCAGAGAGGACGATCCCTGTTACTATTATGTTGAGACTACCGAATTTGGAGTATCAGGGCCTATCCGCGTCTTTGAGATCTTTAGAGAAAAAAATAAGTTGAGAGCACTTCTTGTTTTCCACGAAAAAACTTTCGTAGAAGTACATGATAATTTGATAAAGTCAGGTTATGAAATAAAGCCTGTTGAGTGATCATCTTCCACATTCTCCTCCAAAATTTCCAATGCTGAAACTTCCGCAAAGATATCGGCCATCTCTAGCAAACACCGTTCTAAAAAGTCTTTTTGTTCTTGTGGAGCGAGATCCATTTTTTTCTTGATTCTTCACGATCTTTTCATAAACAAGTTTATGAAAATTATGTATTCGCGGGGGAAATTTCAACTTTTACAAATCAAAAAAATAAGATAGCCCTACTGGGACTCGAACCCAGATTAGTGCGTTATAAGCACACCGTTCTGCCCTTGAACTATAAGGCTTTGTATTATCTATATATGCATATACATATCAATAGATATATATTTATATAATAATTTGGCACATCTAGCGGCGAAAAAAAATAATTCCGGAGGATCAAATATATTCAACTTTGATTTTAAATCCCCTAGCTTTGTATTTTTTAATCCTATCACAGCAATTTAGTAATTTTATTTTTACTGGATTGAGGCTACCTTTCCTTCGATTGCGTAGTTGCTTGTATTTTTCACATATGCCCGATCCCCAAGTTTTTTCCATTTTTCATCTATGCGGAAAGTCATGTACCTGCGGAATATCCTTCCATATAGATGATGAAAGTTTTTTGATAGGTTCGCTCCGTCGTAACTGATAGTGCACGTTTCGGAATCAAATTGCTGCTCTACCCATTCTTGCAAATTATTGGTTTTTAAGCATATAGTGTTTATTTTCAATTTGTTTTCTGGTTTGAGAACCCTAGCATATGCTATGTCATCACGGCATAAACGATCATATCCTGTGAATGAATAGGAAGCAGCCTTATCATGTGTGGCTATGAACAGTTCATATAATCTCTCTTCTATGAATTGTATTGCATCTTGTAAAGTATATAAACTGTCCGCGGTGTGTATTGACATTATCCCAATATCTTTATTTAATACAATATTTCTATTTATCCCGCATCTATTGTAAATAATTTCTTTATGTTTATCATCAACTATTCCCGCGAAATATCCGTCTATGTGAATTTTCCAATGATTGGGATAATTTTCATATTCTGTATCTTCTATCATTTTTACATGAGGGATGTTTTTCATTTCATTTATATACGATTCTTTAGCATGGATAGAACGCAACGCTCTAGTCATACGACAAACATATCTCATATATATGTCAATATCCGTACCATCATATTCTTCTCCTAATAAACATTGTATTATAATCGAACCAGATATTATGCATCCATATCTTCTTAGCAGATATGGTATTTCTTCGTAAGAGTTCTTTTTAAATAAATCATGTAATCTAACCAAACATAGTTGTTCTAATATTATTCCACCTATTTCGTAAGGTAATTGTTTCCAAAGAGAAGGGTCGAAATCCATTTTTTTCGTAAACAAGTTTACGAAGAATATATCTACGGAGAATTACGAAGAATATATCTACGGAGCTTATCAATTTTAGCAAAAAAACAATAAAAAACAATCTCAAGTATTATTTTCCCGATGCTTTAGTGGTCAGTTTTAACACATGTTGGTCTCCGTTTTTGTAGTAAACAAGAGTTTTCATCTTTTCGGGAACTCCCGGAGCTATTCGCTCACCTTTTGGAAAATTTCTAATAACGACCTTATTTTTGTTAATAGTCTCTCCCGTCAATTCCCCTAATTTGGATATCAACATGTTGCGGAATTCCCTCTTGTCATAAATGACCAGGATAACTGGGATTGGATCTTCGTTATTTTTAGTATAATGACCTCTGACAATAGCCCCTTTCGACATGTCCTTATAAATATATAAAAAAAAATCATTTTTTTCTCTCAAAGTTGCTTCAACGGTATACGAACCATACCTTCTGGAAGGTCGAATGTTCTGTAACGCGGGTCGTCGAGGTTGATCGTTTGTTTAACAACTGGATATTTTTCTGAAAGTTTCCTAGAACATTTTTCAGTACAACAAATATTCGCGAAAGGTTCGTCTAATTGTATTATTTTTCTTCTGCAGCGGGCTTCGCAGTAGATACAATATACTATACCGCTCGGCTTACATTTCCTTTCTTTATTGTGGCATACAACGACTTTACGATGTTCCTTACTCTCGTCAATATACGACAAAATTACTCTGTCCTCATCTTCCATTAATTCGTTGCAAATGAAACATCTTTCTTTGGTGGTTATTTTGTCTATGAAATTCTTTTTGCAAACTAGTTTATGGGAAGGCCAATCTTTCTTTTGACATTCAGGGCTACAATATTTTTTATTATGGCATCTACCGCAATACTTCAATTTTTTGTTGGTGTTTCCGCAAACCGAGCAAATATCCCTTATAGTACTTTTTTTGTAAATTTTTCTACATTTTTTACTACAATGCACGTTTACGTAGTTTTCCTCACGAATCACGAATTGCTCACCGCTAGTGTTGATTTTCCCACACATGCAGTACACTTCGTGCCAATTTTCTGGCAGTTTCTCAAAACACTGTCTGTGGTAATAACATTGGTTAAAATCTATAAAATCTTCCTCGCTTACTAGTTCATTGCAAAATTTGCAAGCGTTTTCTTTTTTAAGGGATTCCATCGCTTATGCAAGTATAGAAATTCATTAGAATATAAAATGGACATCACAATTTTCATCGAGGAAAGCATCCACAAAGGCAATCTGTCGCATTTGTATCAAAAATTCGAAGCATGGGACCTACGCGTGGAGCCGGACGCAGGATACGTAGTCAACATGAAATTGGATAATACATATGTAAGGCTGACCGTATTTTGCCACAAAGGCACTCGAGCGATTCAAAAAATAATAGAAAAAAAATACAGACTCAAATACTACGAAGACCTGCGAAGTGAGTGGATTGTCTGATTTTTTTACAAAGATTCCATAAATCTCTCGAATTTTGCAAGTTCTTCAGGATCATCAAATAGGTGCAGAGATATTACGCAAAATACTTCGGATAGTATTTTTTCTTTGTTCTTTTTTAAGAAATCTATGAAAAGATCATACCACTCACAACTAGGTACAATGTCATTCCACATTCCGACAAGTCGACGTAAATCGCACAGGATCGAGAATCCATCACGTTCGAGGAACCATTTCCACATATCGAGATCTCCTTTGGATACTAATGTGTTGAAAACAAACCCAATCAGGCCACAGCGATTATAAATCCTGTCGATCCTGATCATTTCCTCCATATCATCGAATTTTTTTGATACCATGATTTTTTCGGTCAAGAGTTCAAATATCCGTAGTTCTATGCGTTTGACATCATCGTATTGTTCCGAAACATCACTGATGTTGGCGGATACTGTGGAAATCGCTCGTCGAATCCACTCCATTATTTTCGGAACGCCAACTAAATCCAAGAGGACGTCGACTTGACGCGATAATTGATTCTCACTACAATCTTTAATTACGCTGATCGAGTGGTTTTTCATGACTTTTTTTCGGTAATTTTTGCGAGCGATGACGAGGTATTTCTTCTGAAGAATAACTCTCCAGAAACGATCTGTGCTGCAGATGTTATAAGTTTCTTTGCTTATTAGTTGCAAAGTTGATATGTCCTTGATTTCAAATACTTCAAAAGTGGTAAAAATCTTTTCCTTCAGTTCTAATGGTAGAGAATCCATTTCCTTTATGGATGTATCCATAAAGAATTTACGGAGAATCACAAAGAGTAGAAAACAATCAAATTTTTACGAAAAACTGAATTATTCTTTACAAATATATTCTTCGCAATTCTCCGTAGATACATCTTCGTAAACAAGTTTACGAAGAGAAATGTATACAGGGCAGTTGCTTAAATACTACCAAGAAAAGGAAGAGGCATCTCATGTCGATTCTGCTTACTGGATTGGGTTATTGGATCTGGGATATCCTAATGCGTTGATCAGATGCGCTGCTATAGGAATTGCCGAAGAAGTTCTCAATTTTGGCAGAACGTTATTAATCCACGGTACTTACTACGACGTAAAAGCGAGTTGTGTGGTGCAAGTATACTCTACCATGTGGCTTAGTAGATTCAGAAAGCTTTATTATTGCACCACAGAGGAGAAGTGCTACTATGCGACAGAATATGGTTTCGAAGTAGACATCGATTTAAAGTACGGGCTTGTCAAAACAGAGAAGGATTTCTTGGATGAGATTGCCGATTTAAGAAGTAATGCAACTATTAGCGAAGGAGCCGTTCTTTACTTGACTTTGGAAGGTTTTCGTAAAATGATGGAAAAAAATAAATATAAATCTCGTAAATGTTTAGAGGTGGATTTGTCTAGTTGGTCGGGATGATTTTATATACTCTTTTTTTCGCAAAGAAGAGAAAAATGAATTTCTTCACAGATTTATAAAAGAATGATGTTTAAAGTATTCTTAGTGGCAATTATTGTATCCGTTGCATATGGCTACGATAAATACGACGATCTAATGGAAGTGTGTATTCTCAGTAGTACCATTTACAGCAAATTACCAAAAACTTGCGGGGAAAACAATTATGCAATTTCATTGATAAGCAGCGAGTATTCTGTACTTTCTATATTGGGTGAAAGAAAAGGATATAACTGTTACGATTTATTGTTCTATCCAGACGGGTGGGAAAAAAGATCCGACAGGAAATTGAGCTTTATTAAAGTGAAAGATGAATTTGGTACTTCATGGAGACGTTTACATTGTAAAATGGTAGAAAAAAAGAGCAATATATGTCAATATATGAGCAATATGTTTATAAGCGGAACCAGAGTAAAAGATATAACATTTATCTCGAAAGACGGAAAATGTTTCGACTACGCTTATCTGGCGTATGGTAAATTGTAGTGGTTAGTTTTCAATACATTCTCGAGAACAATATATGAATTTCTGTCTGCCTCTAGTTAACGGAACTGCTTTTTTTGGACATAATTTAACGCATTTGTAGCAATGTACATAAGCCGCGAAGCTACACTCGCTACATATAGTGGTTAACACCTTCTTACCGGAGGACTCGGAATAGTGGATCGTTATGCATGTTCCTCCTCTTTTTTCACACACATCACATTCTATTTCGGGATGCTCGTTACGTGGTTGAGGTGATGTTTCGCATTTAGGATGTTCCATCTTTTTCAGGGAATCGCAGAGATAGTCATAACATTCTTCTCCACATATTATATATTTACACGCGCCTACTGTAATAGCATGGATTCCTACACTCGCTTGCCCGCATATACATCCGAGGTCTGGGAATTTACCTCCACATTCTATGTGGTATGTGTAAATATAATTTCTGCTAACTACTTTGCACTTTGAACCTTCCTCTAATCCGCAGAAGTAGCACTGCTCTGGAATATTCATGGTATGTTGGAAATAATAAAATCAAATTTTTTGTTGTGAAAAAAGGTAAAATTTGATTTTTATGAAGTAATTATACCAAATGAACACTAAAAAAACCGACGACGTGAGACCGGAAGAGGAACCCCCTTTCATCGAGTTATCGGAAGAGCGACGAGGGACGATCTTAGGAGATCTCGAAAGTGGTATGAAAGGAATTTCCATCAATGAAGACGAGGCCTGGGTACCAACCGCTCCAAAAAAAATAAACAAGAATCTAAAGAATAATTAGATTTTTTTTCGCTATTCCAAGTATATAATGATTTTATAGTAGGTTGGAAAACCGGGCTGCGAATATCGCTGAAAATCTCCTTTCAAATAAACTTCCCTCACGGTAGCGCCTATAGCTTCCGCCATGAAGCAAAAATACTCTTGATAGGCGAGTATGATTATCTTTTTTTCTTTGATTTTGATTATTGGAGCTATCGTCATTATATTCGCAAGGGAAACTTCAAATTTTGTAAATTATTATAAAAAGATATCCCTAAGCAAATTAATAATGGAAGACGTACAAAGCATCTTCGATGAACACTTTAGCGACCTCGTCTTAGAGATCCATTCTCGTGAGCAATATACAAGCCTCAATAGGCGTTGCATAGGTTTGTTTCCCGGTAGAGATTGCAATATTATCCGAATAAATCCTGGAACACGAGAATTGCATGTTAGGGCAACTACTAGATATGATGATCGAGTAGTTTACGAAAAATTGTTATCCTTACTAGAAAAGATAGATTTCGCTGAAAAAGTAGGGATTCCTCACACTCAACAAGAAAGAGGGGATATTCTCCCAGAATATAAAGCATTGGACACAACTGTGAGAGAGACAGATAATAAAAATGACAATGCTTATCGCCAAATAGTGGTTGAATTAAAATCTATGGGTGTTGGTACTGAATCTTTACAACCTCCCGTTTCTAGAGTATTGCCAGCAGAATGTTATGAAATAAGAAAATATGTTAGCTTCAAAGGATGTGGTATCGCATTCATTTGTAGCGATACGGACGATATTTTTAAATACATCATGCAAAAATATAACAAGGGTTCGTTGATAGAAAATGATGATTTACATACCATATACTGACCAATTTTTGTTATTAATTTGATGGATAATCGGTGTCGATAAGGCGTCTATTTCTCTTTTGAGCATACTGGCGTATATTATACCAGGTCCACGAATCTTAGTTTGAATTTCCCTAAATACATTTTTTTTAAGATTTTCTATTATTTTAAGCATTTCTTCTTGAGATGTGTTATACGCAATATTATTGCAGGAAACACAACTCATCGGCATAGAAGAGAAGGCGATACATATCGTTATATCGTATGAACAATCTCTTAGAAAAAGATTACAATAAAACGAAGATTCATATGAATTGTCTATTTCGGAACATCCATATCTGATCTCTACCGAATTGGTATTAATACGAATGTTGCAACTTTTATATTCACTAAACATTCTGCGCAATTTAATAGCTTTTTCCGCACGATTTGTCTCCGCCGCCTTAATTAGAAGATTTGTGTCTATAATCTCTACATTTCCCAATATTTCCTTAATTCTCCTCATTCTTTTAAGATTAGGATTGATATTACAACATAATTGCCTCCATTCTTTAGATATGGTGGATAATGATATAGTTTTATCTGGAATAAATTCCAGTATATATTGTACTAATTCTTTCGGTATAGAATCCATATTGATAGATATGGATCTATTTCTTTAGAATCCTTATAGGGAAAAAAAGAAACGCCGGCTTTACATTTTAGTTGGGACCTTAATTCTGGATAATATAGATGCTGTGATGATTATGAAAACAAACGAACCGAATGGACCTGCCCACTGTATAGCTATGTAAGCTATATAAATTATGGCTGACAACATAAATCCAAACGCGACAACGATCGGAATGTATATCAATAATTTAACTTCCGTGTGCAAACTTATCAATATGACTATGAAACTAAAAGCAGTGGATATCACTATCCCTCCTTCAATAACAGTAACAATAGCATCTTCCATTTTTCTTTATAGATGTATCTATAAAGAATATATTGATATACTTACAAAGAACTTCAATTTTTGTTTCTCTGTTAATATATTCTCTTTGTTGATATTCTCTTTGTTGATATTTTCTGTCAAATTCTTTATCGATATTCTTCGCCAATATATTGACAGAGCATGAGCGACATAGAAAATCAAACTGATGAATCACGGAAATGTACCTACTTCAATAGGCATATTCTAATATTTTGTATACAAACCACCTTAGCATTTATGGTAATTTCCTTATGTATAGCGAAATTGTTTTTGGGAGTTCAATCGGATGAAAGGACTATATACATTAGTCTTATGAGTAGTATCATTAGCTATTTCTTACCCAATCCAAGAATTAAAAAAAACAGAACTCAGTAATTAGTACTAATTTCCACCATCCAACTGGTTCCATCTCGCTCTACCCCAAAAGGTAGTATATTAAAGAACAATTCAGGTGCTTCCATTAGTTTTCGGCAACAACTATTGTAATCATCATACGGGTATCCAGTAATTTTTCTAAAGTGAACAAACATGGAGTGATATCTGCTAAAATTATCTAAAACATGTTTTACACATTCTAGTATATTGAGTGCTTCGACCATAAGCACTCTGTGTAAAATGCCAATTTTTTCTAAAAATCTGTAAACATACGTAGTTTCTTTTTTTGAACAAAAATACATGTTCAGTATTACAGTTTCCTCGAATATTTGATTTAATAACCCCACAAATGGTAGATTTGTGTTGTAGTTCTCGTCCACAGATACCATATGGTAATTTACCTCAGTATCTTTGATACGCAATACTCCTTGCATTTCTATTAATGCGGATTGTTTTCTATTTTTCAGAACCTTTGTCGCGCATAAAATAGTGTGTTCACACCTGTTTTGGAAAGCCTCGTAATATTCCGGATGGTTCATTATTTCTTCGACGTTGTTGGAATCGAATAAAATGATTCCGCCGTCGAATTTTTTGAACTGACTCGGGATCGGGTTCGTGTATACATTTATTATAACACCTCCATGATTAGTTTCCAAACATATAGTCAGATTATCATCTGGTACATCTTGTTGTATGTATTTGCGAACAAATTGTCGCAAAAGAGAAGATTTACCACACCCTTTAGGTCCCGAAATTGCGATGTTAAGATTCATTATGATAAGAAGAAAATAATTCAACTTTTCTTGCAATTTCGGCTGTTATTACTATAAAATTGATAATCGTGGCCATATAAGGGATGGTTTTAACTATTGCTATATTTTTCCCTATTTGAATGCTCAAACAGCTTTCCGGTTTTTACTTCGTACAGATTTCATCAGAAGGTGAGTATGTCAATGTAAGAGTTACATATGCTGAATCGGAAAAAGTTGGTGTCAAGGGAATAGTAAATAAAAACTACAACAAAAAAGATTTCGAGCGTATTGCAAACAATTGGATTGCAAAAAAATAAGTTTATTTTTTTATGCCTTATAATATATCTCCTATTGGAACCATCTGGAAACACCAGTAGGATGTTGGGTGATTAGAAACACGTAAGAATATGTCCTCGTATCTCATACCAAAAGTTTCGCGAACTTCTTCTTCGGATTTCAAACGGAAACTCGCAAAGAGATCTTTTGTTTTCTGAAAGTTGTCTGCTAATTTTCTTCCACATCCTTCAAATGTATCGGCTTCAACCATGAATTGAACTTCGTTACGAAACATGAATACATACATATTTCGCTTTTTGCATTTAACTAAGTCCGCAGGACTAGTTTTATTTTCGACTAATTCCATAATTCTGGTTATCTTCTTGATCTTTAGGTCCGGATCACTGACATACTCTTTGAGGATGTTTTCAAATATGCTACCCATCCCCCTGCATATAAATGATAAATATCTCGGTGGCAATTATCGAATCTAACTCGGAGATGTCTTTTGTCATTACATACGTACACCTCAGCTTTTATGTTTTTTTCACCAAATTCAGGACGAAATATTTCGTCAAATATATTTACTCTATATGTTTTTTTATCTGTCTCAACGACCAATGGATGAAATAACCCGTTTCCGTTACATCCGTATTCTTTCAAAATAGTGCGGATTGCATAAGTTTTGCCTATACCGGCTGGGCCGGTAAACACAATATTAATTGGACTTTCTGAGTTCATTTTTTCCATGTGTATTTTGTGATTATAATCACAAAGAGTTTCAATTTTTTTAAAATGTGTCAAAAAATAATTTAGTATTTTTACAAATACGCCTCAGCAGGAATCATTTGGTAAAACCAGTCGGGGTTCGATTGGTTGGAAATATGCATAAATATGTTTTCGTAACCCACAAATTCGAAAGTTTTGTGAACATCTTCCTGGGATTCCAGTGCAATACTACTGAATAACTTTTTAGTTTTTTGGAAGTTATCCACTAGTTTTCGCCCACATTCTTCAAGCGTTTTGGCCTCGATTACGAACTGGACCTTTCCGCGAAATATAATGCATACGTATTGCGTTTTCTTTTACGTTCAATCAACAAAGCCACCTCCTCGACTTCCAAATCTGGAAAATCAGTGTACAACCCAAGTATAGCCCCGAACTGCAGATTGTGTGGGTATATTCTTTGGATTCAGCAGTCTTGAAATGTACCATATCATGCGATGCGACGCCGACCACTATATGTTTTTTACCAAATTTAGAGCAAAATACTTCATCGAATAAATTTACTCTATACACCCCAATGTTTGTTTTTACAACTAACGAGTGGAATGGTCCGATTCCAACGTATCCATATTGTTTTAGTATGTTTTTGATCATGGTAGTTTTACCCGCCCTAGGTGCTCCAGTAAATACAATATTGATTGGATTTTCTGAAGTTATTTTCTCCATAAATGTATCTGTGTCGAATATATGTATCATGAAGTTCTTTGTGAATGTATTCTTTTTGTAGGTGTACCTACAAAGATAATCAATTTTTCTAAATTCATGTTGTAAACATGTTACTCTCCATAAATATATTTGTGAAGAATCATGGATCAATATGAGCAAATTGAGGGGTTGATTGATAACATTCAGAATATATCAGATTTAAATTCGCGAGAAAGTCAAGAAGAGAAGTTTATTAAATGGGCTGTCAAATATTATCCCATAAAAATAAAAGAACCAGCCACCGACAGTAATATTTGGTATTGTAATATTTCTGGAATTCCAATTTCTCATGATATCCATGAAGAATATGAGAAATTTTATGACGATGTAGCTAGTAAATTCTATAAAGAGGGTATGGATCACTCTAATGTGTATAAATGCGGACACAGAATTATTGATATTTTTATGTTATCAGCTATTTATGAGCATTTAACATATCCTTGGTATCCGGCTATGACTTTGGAGAAGACTGATGAAATAATCAACATGATAGAAAAATGTCCTTTCTGTTGCGAAAATAATATAGATCATCATTTATACTACATTTACAAAATCGTAACTCCAGGAAGCATTAATTTCCATCCAAGTCATATACCTAAAAAACATCTTGGGAAAATAACCGGATTTCAAAGGGGCGACGTAGTTGAAACAGATAAATCAGGATTGTGTATATTCAATGGTACTAAATTTTCTCGCGTGAAGATAGTAGAATATTATCCGATCTGGCCGTTGAAATATTTGAAGTTACGTGGATATAGATATTATCTTAATTTAGGCAACTATGACATTTTAAAATTCGAGAATAACGTCGGATATTTGCAGCAAGAAGCATTCGTAGATATGAAAAATATTACGTCTTCGAATATAAATATAGACGCGGAAGAACTACCTTCTAAGATAGATCTCAATATTTTGCAAGAAGTTTCGTATCCCTTCAAAAATCACCATGAAGCCAATGAATATATTTTTAATAAATTCACTGTTTGGGCTAAAATTTCAGATAGCGACGTTTTAGTATTTTATGGTGGTAACGTAGTTATAACAGATTTGAATGGTGATAATATTATACATTTATCTTGAATATTTTGTATTTCTAAATATATAGCAAAATGTCCAACCCATTCTTGCCACTAATTACTAAGCCCTTAAATTATCCGGCTAAAACTATTCGCAGTAATTACACAGTTCCTCCAGATACTTATAATGTAATTTACGCAGAGATAACATCCCCTGCTACTTTAACTTTACCAGATCTCGTAGACACTATAGACGGATTTCCTCTTACATTACGAAATTTTGGTCCAGCAGATCTAACTATTTTGGATTCTGATTCCGTTTTTGTTGTGAGTATGTCAGCTGGAAGCACCTTATCGTTATTATCAAACAAACAATCAACACCTTCCTCTTGGAGCACTATTTTAGGTCCAATAGGAGGTGGTTCGGGTTCCGGTTTCGTTTCTGGTCCTGGAATTAGCACAAATGACGCGGTAGCACTTTGGAATGGAACTACTGGGCAATTTATTAAAAATTCCAGTGTCATAATAGATGTTTCAGGAGATGTTTCAGGAGTGGGTACATTAGCCACTACTGGAGATGCTCAGATAGGGGGTGATATAGTTTTAACTGCTAGTGGTCAGGTATCATACAGCAATGGACCGGGTAATACCACTACATTCGCTAACACTCCTTCGGGAATCCATACTTGGACTTTTCGAAATACTACCGATAGTGTTCTGGGTTTGTCAACTACAGATAATTTGACAAACAAAACTTTAATCAGTCCCACTAATAACATAGCTGCTAATTACTTAAATTCGGCTTCAACTCAAGTACGAGTAGATACTTCGGCAGCGCCTAGTTCTGGTCAAGTATTAACAGCAACTAGTTCAACATTAGCAGGATGGCAAACACTTCCTTCTTCATTGACGGGTCCCTTTTCCTCAACAGTGAATGCTATTGCTTTGTGGAATTCTATAGGAGGGAGTGTGTTGAAAAATTCTACCGTATTAGTGGATGGATCAGGAAATGTGGGAGGAGTGGCCAATTTGAGCATGACAGGTAATGCTAGCATGACTAATTTGGCTCTAGCAGGTGGTAATCTTACTTTTTCAAATGGTGGTAATTCAGCAACTTTGGTAGCGGCACCTACAGGATTGCGTACTTTAGCAGTACCAGATATATCCGATACACTGATTACTCGTAATACTACTGACACATTATCAAACAAGACTATAACGTCTATAACTAATAATGTCAACGCTAATGGTCTCAATACATCTGGTGGTTCAGGTGCAGCAGTTATTGTTAATACAGCAGCGTCTCCCGGAGTAGGTAGTAGTTTGATTGCTACTAGTTCTACTACAGCAACTTGGCAAAATGTCGGTACCACCCCCGCGACTACTACTCAGTATGATATTCCAGTGTTCGCTAATACTTCGGGTACATCTTTCTCAGATAGTGGGGTATCGATAGATGTATCACAAAATGTCAGTGGTGTTGGTAGTTTAGCCTTTGGTAGCGGATTAAATAAAACTACTATATCCAACACACCATCCGGAACTAATACAATGATATTACCATCTGCTAGTGATACTCTGGTAGGCCGAAATACATCGGATACCCTGACTAATAAAATTATAAATTATACACCAGCTATTTCTGGAAATTGGTTATCTCCACCAACTACTGTATCATCTGCTTTAGATAATTTGGCAGCTACAGCCGGCACTAATTTAACATTAGGAGTAGATCCTTCAGCCACTGCTACTGGCGCGACGCAAGGTACTGCATATCTTATATCTAAATATTTTACAAATGTTAGCACGACTCCAGTTGGATCTGGTGTCATCCTACCTAGCGCAAGTGCCGGAACTAATTATGTCGTCAAAAATAATGGCGCCAACTCGTTAAATGTATATCCGGCATCTGGACAGACTATCAACGCGTTATTGGCAAATACCGCAATTTCAGTTGGTTCTGGAGGAGGTAGTACTAGACTTATAGCAGTGAGCGGAACTAATTGGCAAACATTTTAGAAAGATGGATATAATATCCTAAACAATGGGTCAGAAGACTACTAAAGATGAGGTGGTAGAAAATGGGATAAAATGTAAAGAATGTGGAGAAGTACTTAGTTTGGAAAAATTTTACAAGTATGAATTAGCGGAACCATCTCCGACTTGTAAATCTTGCAAGAAGAAAAACAGGTCGCTAAGCTCACCACAAAAGTCATGTTGCAAATGTGGAGAAGCGTCTGAAAATTTCTATAAACGTGAATTAGTAAAAGAAAATCCTACTTGTAAAAATTGTATGAAAAATAATAAGAAACAAGATGTTATGACCGGACTATATGTTATAACTACTTTAGAAAGATCAGAGAGAAACGAATATAAAGTTGGAAAACATACAGGAAGCCAAAGAAAATTATTGTCCAGATATAGAACATATTTAATAGATCCAATTATAGTATATTTCGTAATATCGAAAAATATGGATGAATTTGAAAAGAAAATATTAAATGAATTAAAAGATTACCGCATTTCTGATACAGACGGCGGAAACACTGAATGGGTGATTATAGATTTTAACAAATTAACTACGATAATAGCGGCAAATAATGGAAATTGAGAGAGAAAGACCTCCCACAGATAGCAGATGTATAGTTATTATCCCGGAACCTGTTTGTTTAGGGCAGTTTTGGGAAGACATAAAATTAACGAGAGGTGTAAAAAGCGCTATATTACCAGCCGGAGAAATAACTTTGATTATAGATTGTCCTCCAAAAATGTATAAATTCAGCCATTCATCCGAAACAAAATGGACACTAGGCATGGTGCTGAAAAAAATTTATGAAAACTCTACCTTATTGGGAAAAATCGACGCGATTCATAGTAAACAGAACCCAAATGGTTCAGATTTTTACAAGGATAAAAAAATAATGAAGCTAAATATTAGTGCTATGAAAATATATGTCGGTTTTATATAATTATATATTTTTGTTCTTTTTTTATACTTATCAATATAACACGAAAATGTGGACCCTACTAGCCGTTATTCTTATTGTATTCTTGATGATAGTTTACTTCGCGCCATCTATATTACCCGCGAAAGTACGTTCTGTAATGCCTGTATATTTGATTAGAGTTCCTCCAGGTCAAATGCCTAAAGTTGCTACAGCTGCCGCGGTAGCTTCGACTGCACCAGTAGCCACGTCTCCAGCTCCAGCTGCTACATCTACTCCAGCAGTTGAAACAACAGCCGCAGATTCAACCGCCAATACGCCTACACCGGCGAAAGAATCTTTCACACCTTATTATTATTAATTTAAAAAAAAACAACACTACCCTTTTAAGCGGAGACGTATAGTTGACATACTAGATCGGAACATTCAGACGCATCCGCATCCGTCAACTCCTCTGATGCAATCATGTATAATATTTTATGCATCAATTTAACTATTATATCTTTTTTTTCAGTAAATCCTAAACTACCGGGCTCTTTTATTCTCTCGATTATTTTCTTTAATATGTCAACTCCGAAAGCGTATGACGACGGATTTAATATTTGATCAAATGGTTCAACGTTGACATCTATTACATAATCTCTCAAGGCAAAATATCTATCCTTCCATTCTTCGGGAACTATTGTTTCGCCTATTTCATTAAATTCTTCAATATCCCAACATATAGTAGCAAATTTATCACAGAAATAATGTGATAATATTTGATCATCCATACTATCCAGTATATTATATAGGGTGTTGAAAGGTTCTTTTACTTCGTCATCTTTCTCCATTTTTCGTGAATACTCTTCGTGAATATCCTTTATAGATATATTCACAAAGATATTTCAACTTTCTCATGTCTTTAATAGATGATAATTTCGTGCAATCTTTATTGGATCAAAAGGTAGCTAAACGCTGTCCGAATTGTTTGATATGTACAGAGAAAATAGATGGATGTTCCTTTCTTGATTGTACTTTTTGCCACGCTCAATGGTGTTGGGAATGCGAGCGAGTAAAAAACTTCTCGCCGGTGAAAAAACCAGAGGCATTAGAATGTTCTAACACTGCGCATAATTCACACTCTTGAAATAAAATATAAAAAATTGAATTTAAGATCTTTATTATTACACAACAAGATGCATCGCGGTGGTAACAGATTCTTCTCTCAGGATAAAAATAACGGTAGAGGCGGATTCCAAAATTTCGAAAACTCGAAACAAGGTAGACCAAAATATAATACCAAACGTGAAGAACGTAAAATTGACGAAATACGATTCTATGACGGTATCTTGTTGGTAGAAAGATTTACTCCTAAAGGGAAGAAGTATTTCAACCCCGCTGATACCAGCCTCGTCTCTTACTTCAACCAGTTTAATCAACTTGGGTGTGAACAACCTTTGCATTGCATAGTCGACGAAGGTACCGCTGTTCTGTCTTATGACGAGGGTAAAGAAGAGTACAGATTGACTGTGAGCAGCAAAGGAAGGGAAAAATATTCTAACCGCTTGATCTACGTAGATCTGTCTAACATAGGCGTTAATCCCGCAAAAGAAGAAGAAAAAGAAGACTTCGATGCATTGGGTAAAGGTGTGGTTATCGAAGGAGAAGAAGAAGAGAAAAAAGAAAAGGAAGACAATTAAAAATTTAAGTTCAAACAAATTTAGTTTATTTTTTTACTATAAACTTGTTTTCCTGTCCACCTGAAAGCATAACAGCACCAGGAAATTCTCCAGAATTGACAAAACCATAATGAAACAATAATGCGCCTGTACCAAATTCTTGAACGTATCTTTTCGTTTGTTCAGCAACACTTTTAGTTATAAAGGTAGCGCCTAGGAACATATAATTTTTGGCGTCTATCCAGTGAACTTTATGATCAGTTACAGTTCCATCAGGATGAGATACTATTATGACAACTGGATCATCGAACAATATGTCCGGAGTAATAACAGGTCTACCATATTCTTCTATTTGTTCTTTTACTAAATCTTCTTGCGTTTTAAATTTAATTCCTGTTTCTTTCAACATATTTTCTATTTCTATTTCATATTCTCTGGATTTGTCGAATATAATTTTAAATGTAGTTGGATTTTCCGGATCTGTTTCCCATCCTTTCACTACTAATTTCCACATTTCTTCATCCGTTATGTTCTTAGGCTCATTTAACCAATTATCTATTACTGATTTCGTGTATCCTTTTACTTTTAATGATCTTTTTATCAGAGGAAGTGTAGGAACTTTATATTTTTTTGATGTAGATACTAAATTGTCTGCGTTCAAGCCAAACAAGATAGGATCTGGAATCGTATCCAACCTCTTAGAAGATCTTAAAGACATTTGAGTAGTTAATAAATGCCATGTTGCAATAATTTGGTCATCATTCCATTTTGGATCAATTGCATCTCTGATGTTTCGAAAATTGGTAGGTGTTAATGGAGTGAACTCATAAACGTTTTTCTTTATAATGTTTATAAATTCATCAGCCTCTCCTTTAGTATATTCTTGAGAATTATTCCAAGCCATTTCTATTATATCTTCACCACCTGATATTTTTAAATTATGGATTTTCTTTTCCCAAAGATATATAATCGCTATTACAACAATCAAAATTATCAACAATATATAATTTAACATGAGTATTATATTATTGATATTGTTATTATTATTGCTGATAATAGTAGCTACTTTATATTTCGTATCATTTAATGATGACATGATTCATTTGAAACGTGCGAAAGTATATCCTCTGTGTTGCGAAAAATGCAAAGATTACGCTCAGATGATGTTGTCTGAATATATTTCTATGAGTAATACTGATCTTCCTGTAATTAAGACCACCGGACATTTCACAACTAAAGAAAAACCTGTCAAAAACATCAAAGACTCGAAAGGGGGATACTTAGTGATAAAACTAGAAGAATATCAACCTGTCAGCAATTCTCCCGAAAATATAGAGAAAATACAACCCGTGATAAAATATTTCGCCGACAAATCTATAGAAAATAGAGAAATAAAGCGGGATGATCTTGGAAAAACAGAAAGAGGAATTGTGCTAGTTAATTTGGATATTTTCCACCCTAAATAATATTTTGTAAGATATACGAAGAAAAATGGGTACAACGGGTGGTTGTGAATGCGGTGGGCATTTTATGCTTCACGCAGTGATAATATTATTGTTATTGCTAGTAATTTGGAGACTGTTTCGAGTAGAAAGACTAGTTGGAGATTATTCTGGTGATTATATAGGCCAGGGATTACCGAATTCAATATACACTAGTGGGGCTGATTTAAGAAGATTAGGTCAAGTATTTTCTAGCACAGATCAAGGTTAAACTTTATTAAAATTGTTTTATTTTTTTATTTCTGATATATATAAACTTAACATGAAGGAATTTTCTTACCTTTTTGCCATAGTAGCAATATTATTGATATTATTCGTTTTCTGGTACCACGCAAAACCGAAAGCGGAGGGAATGATAGCAGCAGACTCTATAATGAGATTAAGTAGAGGATATAATGGAATGAACACCGGAGGTTCGTACGCGGATGCTATGCATCAATTACACGAAGCTGAAGTTATGAGTTTAGGAAGTGTAGAAACAGACCCCAAAAACATGTAATTCTTTGCGAAGGATCCATATTTCTTTTTTGCATTAGAAAATTGAAAATATTCGTAGATGTATCTACGAAAAGAGTATAATCACAAAAATACATCTACGAAAAGAGTATAATCACAAAAAAGAATACATCTACGAAAAGAGCATAATCGCAAAAAAGAATACATCTACGAAAAGAGTATAATCACAA
>Ga0209985_10000696_pt1 | contig 35602 bp, 37 predicted proteins | sample NOAtaG_FD_187305 | JGI IMG/M metagenome (GOLD analysis project Ga0209985, IMG submission 187305) | Freshwater lake microbial communities from Lake Erie, under a cyanobacterial bloom - NOAA_Erie_Diel6S_1000h metaG (SPAdes) (version 2) | ecosystem: Environmental > Aquatic > Freshwater > Lake ...
GATGGCATCGGCCGAGGTCTCGCCGGCGCGCACGGTGACGCTGCGATAGTCCTTGTGCCCCTCCGGCGCCTCGCCGCTGCCGGCCACCACCAGCCCGCCGCCGGCCGCCGGCACCGTATACGAAAAAGCGTAGAAACCCGGCGCGGCTGGCGGGTCGATTTCGGGGCATACATTGCTGCGCGCCACCGGGTTGACACCGTCGCGCATCACCTTCCAGCGCTCCAGCGTACCGACGTAGACGCGGTTGAAGTCGACAAAGCCCCGCTCGGTAAACGGCGCCGGCGAGCGCAGCTCGCAGGCGCAGAAGGCCGCCAGCGGCCGGCCGATGGCCTTCAGGTGCGCCTCGATGCGCGCGAACCCTTCGTCGAGCGGCACCCAGTGCGCGAAGCGCGCGCGCTCGATGGCATAGCCGGGTTCGGCCGCCACGCCCGCCGAATACTGGAACACGCCCGGCACATAGCGGTAGCCGCCGTCGGAACATGCGCTGGTGGTGGCCATGGCGTTCAGTCCAGCTTGATCCGGGCGGCTTCCACCACCTTGGCCCAGCGCGCAAGGTCCTCGCGCACCTGCACGGTGAATTCCTCCGGGGTGTTGCCGACCGGCTCCACGCCGAGGGTCTCGAAACGGCTCCTGAGATCCGGGTCCTTGAGGGCGGTGGCGATCTCGCGATACAGCCTGTCGACCACCGGGCGCGGAGTCCTGGCCGGCACATGGATGCCCACCCACGACACCGCCTCGAAATTGGCGATGCCCAGCTCGGCGAAGGTCGGCACGTCCGGCAGCGAACTCACGCGCTTGAGGGACGAGACGCCGTAAGCCTTGAGCTTGCCGCTCTTGATGTGCGCCTGCGCGCCGGCCACCGACGAGTACGCGAGCGGTACCTGCCCGCCGATGGTGTCGATCACCGCCTGGCCGCCGCTCTTGTAGGGAATGTGCTGCATGTCCAGCCCGGTGCGCTGCTTGAGCAGTTCGCCCGCCACATGGGTGGTGCCGCCGGTGCCGGAATGCCCGAACGAAAGCTTGCCCGGATTGGCCCTGGAATAGGCGACCAGGTCGGCGAATGTCCTGGCCGGCACCGACGGATGCGCCACCAGCACCAGCCCGGCATCTCCCATCTTGGTGACGTGCTGGAAGTCCTTCATGGTATCGAAAGGAATCTTCGGATACACCGACGGGTTGATCACCATGGTGCCGTCGAACCCCAGCAGCAGGGTGTAGCCGTCTGCAGGGGACTGCGCCACGTAGGCCGAACCCGGGTTGCCGGCGCCGCCGGGCCTGTTCTCGACGATCACCTGCTGGTTCATCTGGCGCGAGAGCTTGTCGGCCATCACGCGCGCGGTGCTGTCGGTCACCCCGCCGGTGGCAAACGGCACCACCAGACGGATCGGCTTATTGGGATAGTCCTGCGCCTGGCCGGCGACAGAAAGCACGGCGATAACGCCGGCGGCAATGGCACGCAGTGTCCGCATGTTCGTCTCCTGTTAGGTCTGCATCCATTATCACCCGACCAAGGGCCGCGCGGGCGCGCAAGGTGCGTTTACGCACGGCTCGGCGGGGAATGGCCATGATCGGCCGGACGTTAGGCGTGACCATGAGCTCACCGGAACGCGTCGTTCCGCAACCACCTGCCAAAAAAAGAGGGAAACCATGAAACTGCGCCAACTGCTCGCCGTCACCTCCACCGCCACCCTGGTCTTCCTTGCCCCTGCGCAGGCCGGGGCGCAAGCCGCCGCGCTCGCCGATGACACTTTCATTGAGAGCGTCGGCGACTCGCTGCTGCGCGCCGAGGCCGCCTACGCGGCCGGCCGTTTCCGCGATGCCTATGGGTTCTACTACTGGGCGGCGATCCGCGACAACGCGCGGGCCCAGGAAATGGTGGGCTTGATGCTGCTGCCGGGTACCGGCCTGTACGGCGAGGCGGTACCCGCCAACCGCGAAGAGGCGCTGTTCTGGCTGCGCGAAGCGGCCTCGCGCGGCCGCGACGCCGCCGCCCACCTGGCGCAAGCGCTCGCCCGGTCGACGGCAGCACAGTTGCGCAACCCCACCACCACGGTCAACTGACCCGCGGAACCGGGGATACCCGCCATGGACGCGCAACCAATCGCCCTCTGGGCACAACTTCTCGGCCTGCTATATGTGGCGACCGGGGTTTTCAGGTTCTTCTGCCACCTGCCGCAGGCCCGGCGCTGCTACGGCTCGGCGGACCGTGCCGCCGGCGTTTCGCTCTCGACCTGGTTCGGCCTTCTGGCATGCGCGTCGGTGGCCTTCCTGTATGCCGTCCTGGTCGTGCGCGACATCCCCCTGATGATCAGCACGGGCGCCAATGTGCTCGGCCCCGTCCTGGTCATTCTTGGCGTGCTCAGGGCGCGCCATGCAGAAAAGCCCGCAGTCGCGGACCCGGAACCGATCGCGGCCACCGCGGCCGGTCACGGCTGACACGGAAACAGCGGGGCCGAGGGCGGGGCGCGACCGCCCGCCGCGCACCGTGCAAGGCGCGGATAATCGTGGCTCCCCGAACCCTGCGGCGTGCCGCACGCCCTCCCTCCGCCATGTCCGAGCCGCGCAATATCCTGATCGTCACCTGCCATCCCGAAGCGCAGTCGCTCAACCATGCCCTGACCGGCCATGCGCGCACGACGCTCGCCGCGCTCGGACACCGGGTGGTCGAATCAGATCTCTATGCCATGCGCTGGAAGGCGGTGGTCGACGGTCTGGACTTCCCGGCGGAACCGCAGGGCGCCCGCCTGCAACCGGGCGCTGCCTCGCGCCGCGCGACCGATGCGGGCCGCCTTACGCCCGACGTGGCGGCCGAACAGGCCAAGCTGCTGGCCGCCGACGCGGTGATCCTGCAGTTTCCGCTCTGGTGGTTCGGCCTGCCGGCCATGCTCAAGGGCTGGTTCGACCGGGTATTCAGCAACGGCTTCGCCTACGGCCTGACCGCGCCGGGAGCGCGCTACAGCGCCCGCTATGGTGAAGGACGGCTGGCGGGCAAGCGCGCCTTGCTGTCGGTGACCACCGGCGGCCTGGCGCCGCATTTTTCCGCGCGCGGCGTCAACGGCGCCCTGGAAGACCTGCTCTTCCCGGTCACGCACGGCACCCTCTTCTACACCGGCATGGGGGTGCTGCCGAGCTTCGCCGTGCATGCCGCCAACCGTCTGCCCGACGACTTGTTCGGCCGTGCCTGCGAAGCCTACACCCAGCGGCTGCACGGCCTGTTCGGCGACCCGGTCATTCCCTATCGCCGCCAGAACGGCGGCGACTACGATGACAACCTGCAGTTGCTGCCCGGCGTCGCCGCAGGCGCACAGGGCTTTACCGCCCATCGCGGCTGAAGCCGTGCGCGCAAAAGGCGGGGGTTTGCCGCGCTATTCGGCGTCTTGGATGCGCCCGCGCCGATCTACAGTGCGGCTCAGAGTCAATGTCCTTCGGAACCCCTGCCAATGAACCAGACCGCCGGCGTGCACAGCACCTCCACCTCCATCGTCATGAACGGGCGCTTCGATTTCAGCCAGCACCGTGCCTTTCGCGACGCCTGTGAAGGCGCGCTGGCCAATCCGTACATCCAGGTCGTGCATGTCGACCTGCGCGAAGTGTCCTATCTGGACAGCGCCGCGCTCGGCATGCTCCTGCTGCTGCGCGACAAGGCCAAGACCAGCCAGAAGACCGTGAGCCTGGCCACCAAGCCCGGCACGGTGCGCGATATCCTGCGCGTGGCCCATTTCCAGGATCTGTTCGCCCTCGACGCGGTGGCCTGACCGCGCAGAGGCCTGAGCGCACGACCGCGGCGGCCGCCACGCGCGCGCCGCGCGCGGGTGTTGTGCTAGGTTCGCCGCTTTGTCAGCGCGCGGACCCGGCATGCACACCGGCCTCGTCCCTCCCCCGGAATCCTCACTACTGCATCGTGGCGGTCCCGCCGGCACCTGGGGCAGCCTCGGGCTATGGACCAACGACCGGCACTATGCCGACGCCTGCCGGGCCCTGGCCGTGCGGGTGGGCACGGCCGCGGCGATCGGCCCGGGCGACCGCGTGTTGGGCCTTGCGTGCGGCGCCGGGGACGACCTGTGTCTGTGGGTCGAGCATTTCGCCGCCCGGCATGCCACCGGCATCGAGATCGACGCGCGCCTGGCGGCCCGCGCGAGCGCACGCTGCGAGGCGCTTGCGCCAGCGCGGTTTACCGTGCTGGCGCGTTCCGCGCTCGCCGCGCGCGACCTGCCGGAGCACAGCTACGACCGCGTGGTCTGTGTCGACGCCGCGTATCACATGGCGCCGCGTACGGCCTTCCTGTCTGCGGCTCGGCATTGCCTGCGCCACGGCGGCACGCTCGCGTACACCGACCTCACCGTCGCGCGCCGGCCTGGCGCGGCGCTGCGCGCCGCGGCACGGGCCTGCGGCGTGGCGCCGGACGAACTCGCCGCGCCGGAAGACCAGGCCGCGCGCCTCGCCCGGGCCGGCTTCGACGCGATCCGCATCGAGTCCCTGGATGCGCAGGTGCTGGCGGGCTTCAGCGAGTTCGCGCTGCGCCAGACGCGCCTTCTCGGCGCGGATGCCCTGCGGCTGGGCTGGCGCAGGCCGCTGGCCACCGCGCTCCTGATCCGCGCCCTGCGCGGCAGCGGGCTGGGCTATGCCTTGCTGAGCGCCCGCAAAGCGCCGCCCTGAGCCGTCAGGCCGGGCGGGTCGCGGACCCCGGCGTATCCGCTCGCGCCAGGCAGGCCTCGAGCGCGCGCACCGCCGCATGCGCGGCGCCCACCGCGCTTTCCAGCAGCGGGATACCTGCCTGCGCATAGGAACCGCAAAACCAGACCCGCCTGCCGGTCTCGGCGTGCAACCCGGGAAGGCTCCGCACGGCAGCCGCGCTGGCCGCATCGACCACCGGACGCTCGAAGCGGGCCTGCCCGATCAGCGTCCCGGCCCGTGGCGCACGCACCGGATGCACGGTCTGGAACAGCGGCCGGGCATGGCGCAACGCCGGCTGCACGGCATTGATCCAGATGGTCGACATCGGCTGCTCGTGCGCGGGATCGACCAGCAGGTTCACCGGCGACCAGTCGCGCCGGTCCGGCGGCATCAGGCGCGCATCCTCATGCATGACCACCTCGACCGGCACATAGCGGAAGGCGGCGAGGAATTCGCTTTCGGCGGCCGATGCGTCGGCCAGCAGGGCCCGCGACTGGTTGGCCTGGCTGGCCAGGACCACATGGTCGAAACGTTCGCGCCCGCCGTCTGCCGCGCGCACCTCGACGCCATCGGCCACCCGCCGCACGGCGGCCACCGCCGCGTTGCAGCGCACCTCCGCGATGCCGGCCACCAGGCGCCGCGCCACGTCGTCGGCGCCCAGGCAGGCGCGCCGCACGCCGTCGCGCGTGAGGCCGCGGGCGAGATAGTCGACGATGACGGCTGCCGGGAAGTCGCGCGCGGCAGCGAGCGGGCAGGTGCAGACCGTCGCGATGGTGGGCAGCAGGAATCCGTCGATGAAGCCCGCGCCATAGCCGCGCGCGACTGCGTATTCGCCGATGCTCGCCTCGCCGAGTGCGCCGCGCGACAGGTCCGCCGGCGCCTCGCGGCGAAAGCGCAGCATCGCCGCGACGATGCCGGCGGCGCGCCCGCCGGCGAAGTCGCGCGGCAGCATGTAGGCGAAGGAGCGCCCGGCGATGCGCAGGTTGCGGTAGCGGAAATAGACGCTGCCGTCGGGGTGCATGAAGGAGCCGGCATAGCTGACCGGCTCGGTCGCCACGCCAAGCGCGCGGTACAGGCCGACCAGGGTAGGGTAGTAGCCCCGGTAAAACACCCGCAATGGCACATCGACGCGCACCTCGCCCCGGCCATGCGCCAGCGTCACCGAACTGGCGATGAAGCCCGGGCGGGCCTGCCGCTCGAACAGCGTGACGCGATGCCGGCGCCCGAGCAGCCAGGCCGCGCACAGGCCGCCGATGCCGCCGCCGATGACGGCGATGCGCGCGCCGCGCGTCATGCGGCCGCCTCCCGGATGCGGCGCGGCCCGGCGAGGGCTGCCATCGTGCGACGCGGCCATGCCCTCATCGGGCGGCGGCGGGCGGGCGGGCGAAGGGCGCCGCCAGGGGCTCGCCGATGAAGATGCCCTGGCCCGGCATCAGCACGCTTTTCCAGTACGCCTCGATGAGCGTATCGCCGCGCAGGTAATGTTCCGCGAACACCGCGGGGTGGGGGAATTTCTGCAGCAGGTTGCACGGCTCCACCACCGTGCCGTAGCTGCCGGTCGCGCCCGCCTCCAGCCAGCGCAATGCGCTCATCTGCGCGCTGTCGGTGAGCATGCCGCCGGTCGAGGTGAGGTGGTCGGCGGCCGCACCCGGCAGAAAGCCCAGCGTCTCCAGCCCGGCCACCTTCACGCTGCCGGTGAAAAGCATGATCACATCGCGCGCGTTCTCGAGCGCATCCTGCCGCAGCACCTGGACCTGCAGGCGATTGCGCGCGACCGCTTCGAATTGCGGGTACAACAGGTGGCGCACGCTGCGCGCCGCGTCCGAGGTGTGCAGCAGATAGGCCGTGCCCGGCGGGCGGGTGGCGTCCGCGGCCACCCCGCGGTCGATGAGTGCCTTGGCCAGGTCGAGATTGCGCGCGGCGATCGCCATCGCCGGGCGGAAGCCCGCATTGGCGAACGGGCGCCGCGTCGGCACGTTGAACAGCGGGCTCGCCTGGGTGGGCCTGCAGCCCTCGGCGCAATAGGATGCGTCGAAGCCGAACGCGAACGCGGAGGTGATCGACATGCAGTCCACCCGGTAGGGGGCGGCCCAGGTCAGCGCATACGCCTGCACCGACGGCCGCGCCGCCCGCTCCACGGCCGCGCGCACCGCCTCGAACTCCTTTTCGGGCAGGTTGGGGACGCCAGGGGTGAATTCGACGCGGATGATGTTCTGGAACGACAGCGCGCGCCGGGCCGCGTAATACTCGCCGACGGCCACGCTTTGCGGGTCGCGCGTGTTGATGACCACGGCCAGTTGCGTCGCATCGAGCGCCGGGGCCGGCGTCATGTGCGCCAGGCATGCAAGGGCGAGCGCGAGGCGCCAATGCCGCGCACCCACCCTACAGCCACCCCGACTTGCGAAAGCGCGTGTACAGCCACGCATCGATGCCGACCATCATGGACAGGGCCAGCGGATAGCCGAAGGCCCACTCGAGTTCCGGCATGTGCCTGAAGTTCATGCCGTAGATGCCGGCGATGAGCGTGGGCACCGCCACCAGGGCGGCGCACGCGGCGAGCCGCTTGGTGGTCTCGTTTTCCTGCAGCGTGATCAGGGACAGGTTGACCGACAGCGCGGTGGTGACCATTTCGCGCAGCGAATCCACCGATTGGTTCAGGCGCGACAGATGGTCGTAGACGTCGCGGTAGTACTCCTGCGCGCCGGCGCACACCCGCGGCACGCGCCCGCCGTAGAGCTTGCCGACGCCCTCGTAGAGCGGCCCGACGGCATGCTTCAACACCATCAGCTTCTGCTTCAGGGCGTACATGGCCTCGATGTTGGCGCGCGACGAGCCGCCGGCGAACATGCGCGCCTCGAGGGTCTCAAGCTCGGTCTCCAGCAGGTCGAGCACCGGAAAATAGCGGTCGACCACCGAATCCATGAGCGCGTACAGCACGAAGCCGGCGCCGCTCCCGAGCAGATGCGGTTCGCGCTCGCAGCGCGCGCGCACGTCGGCGAAACCCTTGCGCGCCCGGTTGCGCACCGAAAGCACGTAGTTGGGGCCGGCGAAGATGTCCAGTTCGCCGACCTCGAGTTCGCCGTCGACCACCTCGATCATGTGCAGAACGGCGAAGACCGAATCGCCGTATTCCTCCACCTTGGGCCGCTGATGGCCGTGGCGGGCGTCCTCCACCGCCAGTTCGTGCAGGTCGAACTCGCGCTGCATGAGCCCCAGCTCGCCCGGGTCGGGGTCCTGCAAGGCCACCCAGACGAAGCATTCCGGCCGCGCGACGTAGCTGCCGATCGCCTCGGGCGCGATGTCGGCCAGCTTGCGGCCGGCCTGGTAGGCGACGCAGCTGACGAGCATCAGATCGCCGTGGCGCCGCCATCGACGGTAAGCATCGAGCCGGTGGCGAAACTGGACTCGTCGGACGCCAGGTACAGGAAGGCGTAGGCGATCTCCATCGGCTGTCCGGTGCGCCCCATCGGCTGGCGCGCGTTGAGCACGCGCTGGAATTCGGCCGGATCGCTCACCTGCTTGAGCATCTTGTCGAAATACGAGGTGGAGGTCACCCCCGGGGCGACGCAATTGACGCGGATGTTCTGGCCGACATGGTCGAGCGCCATCGAGCGGGTGAGCGCCGCCACCGCGCCCTTGGTGGTGACGTAGGCCGCGCGGTCGGCCAGGCCGATGGTGGCCACGTTGGAGGCGGTGTTGACGATCACGCCCCCGCCGTGCCTGGCCATCAGCGGCACGGCGTACTTGGAGCACATGAACACGCCCTTGATGTTGACGGCCATGAGGCGGTCGAGGGTCTCCTCGTCGGTGGTGACCACGGTGCCCAGGGCGCCCAGGCCGGCGTTGTTGATCAGGATGTCGAGCCGGCCGAAGTGCGCCTCGGCGGCCTCGATCAAGGTCTTGCACTGCGCCGCTACCGCCACGTCGCACTGCACGGGATGGGCGGCGGCGCCGAGCTGCGCGCAGGCGCGGCGGGCGGCTTCGAGGTCCAGGTCGGCGATGATCACGCGCGCGCCTTCGCGGACGAACAGTTCCGCGGTGGCGCGGCCGATGCCGGCGGCACCGCCGGTGATGACTGCGGTCTTGCCTGCGAGGCGCATGGTGGGTGTCCCGATGGTGGTGGAAGAAGTCCGGCGGGGCGGGGATTCGCGCCGGGGGCGGTGCGCCGCGCTCAGGCGAAGACGGTTCGCTTCTCGATCTCGCGCACGTCGGCCGGCCGTTCGAAGGGCGCCGGCGCCGCCTCGCCCGGCTTGCGCTCGCGCCCGATGGCGGCGAAGAAATCCTCCAGCCTGCCCGGCATGAAGAACCAGAGCCACTGCAGGTCTTCCGTGCCGTCGTTGATGATGGTGTGCTGCCGGTTGTGGCCGAAATAGAGGCTCGTGCCGGGCGCAAGCCGGTGTGGCTGACCGTCGATCTCCGCCACGCCGCTGCCGGAGAGCACGTAGAACACCTCCTCGGCGCGGTCGTGCGCATGCAGGCGCACCCGGCAGCCCGGCGGCACCAACTGGCGGCCCATGGAGAATTTCTGCACCGATTCGATCCGGTTCGAAGCGAGGATGACTTCGGCATAGCCGTTGGCCGGCTTGGGTTGCCAGTAGGCGGTGCCGCCACCTTCCGGCACCACCCGCACGTCGCCGGCGGGCGCATCGAAGCTCATCGTCTTGCTGGAATCCATGGTCTCTCCCGAAAGCGTTGGCAAGACCCGATTCTAAGGGGCCGGCGGCGGCGCGGGCGTCAGTCCCAGGTCAGGCCTGCCGCGGTTTGCGAAAGCCGCCTTCGACCCAGGCCGCGGCGCTGGCGCGGGACAGCCTGAAATCCGGCGCCACCCGCACCTGCCCGAGTACCGCGTCGCTTTCGTCGCGCGCGGTCAGGGTGGCGCAGGGATCGTCATCATCCGGCTCGATGTCCAGGGTCACGCTGATGCGCGCGCTGCCGACACTGACATCCAGGCTTTTGTGCAGCATCGCATGGCGGTGCTGCGCGTGGCGCGCCAGCACTTCGGAGGCGGTCTTCACCAGCGTGGCGAAGGCCGTGGCGTCGAGCGGCTTGGGGTTCTTCTTGTCGCGCCCCATGGTCCATGGCCCGGTGAGTGCCGGTTCGGGCTCGCCGTCCCTGATCATTTCGACGGCCCAGCCGTCGTCGTCGATGTTCTTGATCACGCGCGCGGTCCAGCCGTCGTCGCGCCACAGGCGCGGATCCTGGGTGCGCGGGTCGCGGCCCGGTTCGCGGGCCTCGGGCGGGTCGAATTGTTCATTCATGCGGTGCTGTGGCGGCGGCCATCGGTCGGGCGGACCCGCATGGTACCCCCGCCGGACCGAATCGACCACGCCCGCGGCCGCGCTCCGCGCGGCCTGGCTTATGCAGGGCCGGCGCGGATTCGCCATACTTACGGGTAGGAGGGACAAGAAAGATTTCGAGGAGCAACGCAATGCCGGCAGAGCGCATCAGGGAAGCGGCGGAAGTCGCAAGGGAAATCGCGGAGCGTCTTGCGCGACTCAAGGTCTCGCGCCGGTCGGCGGTACAGGCGACGATGACCCTGACGCTCGCCCATGCCTACCTGCGCGAGTACGCGCGCCTGCTGGCCGAAGGCGCGCACGAGGACGACGCGCTGGTGGCCACCATGGACGCCAGGCTGGACCTGGCCGCAACCCAGCCGGCGCTGATGCGACTGATGTTCGCGCCCGGCGAGGAGTAGCCCGGGCGGCGATGACGGCGACCGCGATGGTCGAAACATCGCGGGGTTGGCCATGGCGTTCCGGCGCGCCGACGCCGGGCCCTCAGCGCCGACGCCGGGCCCTCAGGGGTCGAGCTTGATCCCCGCCCTGGTGATGATGTCGCGCCACTTCGCCGTCTCGCTCACGATGTGGCGCGCGGTCTCCTCGGGCGTCGCCGCCAGCGGCTCGGCGCCGAGTTCGGCGAAGCGCGCGCGCAGGGGCGCATCGGCCATGGCGGCGGACACCTCGCGGTACAGGCGGTCGATGATCGGGCGCGGCGTGCCGCGCGGGGCCAGAAAGGCGAACCATGCGGCCGACTCGTAGCCGCGCACACCCACTTCGGCCGCGGTGGGCACGTCCGGCAACGCGGCCAGGCGCCGGGCGGCGGCCACCGCCAGCGCGCGCACCTGCCCGCCCCGGACCGGACCGATCACGTTCGGTAGCAGCTGGAAGCTCACCGGCACTTCGCCGGAAACCAGGTCGGCCACCATCTGCGCGGTCACCTTGTAGGGCACATGGGTCATCGAAACGCCGGCGATCTGCTCGAAATAGGCGCCGGCGAGGTGCTGCGAACTGCCGTTGCCCACCGACCCGTAGGGCACATTGGGCTTGGCGCGCACATGGGCGATCAGCTCGGCCACGCTGGACACGGGCAGCTTGCTGCTCGCCACGATGACGTTCGGCAGGCTTGCGAACAGCGCGATGGGCGCGAGGTCGCGCTCGGGGTCGTAGCCCAGGTTGGGGTACAGCGTACGGTTGGCCGCCAGGGGCCCCGACGCGCTCACCAACAGGGTATAGCCGTCGGGCGCCGCCTTGGTGACCGCCGCGGTGCCGACATTGCCGCCCGCCGCCGGCCGGTTGTCGACCACGAAACGCGCCCCCGAGGCGGCGCTGATGCGGTCGAGCACCAGGCGGGCCATCACATCGCTGGCGCTGCCGGTGGAAAACGGCACCACCATCTGGATCTGGCGTGCCGGATAGTCCTGCGCGGCGACGGCGCCTACCAGGAACATCGGCAGGTAAGCCAGGTATCTGGGCAAGAATTTCATCATCCAACCTTTCCTGAAACGCTGCCGAAACGGTCCTGCATCACCGCCCTGAAATCGAGCGTGCGCGGCGCCACCGCGCCGCCGGCGCGCAGGCGGTAGGCGCCCGGCAGCGACACCGCACGCGGCTCGATGCCCGAAGCCAGCGCCCGCGCGCCGCCCAGCACGGCGCGCCGGAAGCGCACGATGGCGATGTCGGTGGGCGAGAGATGCTCGCGGGTGCGATCGACGATGAAGCCCTGGCTGTCCTGGGCCATGGCGTCCTGCTCGGCGATGCCGCGCACGCCGGTGAACGAGCGAGTCTTCTGTTCGCCGCGGTCGAGCAGGTAATCATTGCCGCGATTGCGCACGGCCACGTAGCCGGGCCCCAACTCCGCGAACTGGCCGTAGCCGCCCCTGGCGTAGCGCGCACGCTCGTCCGCCGGCAGCGGCTGGTCGGGATGCCAGGCGTACACGTAGATCCAGCAGGAATGGTCGTCGATCGGCACCCAGGTGTAGCCGTAATAGGTTTCGCCCGGCATCGAGGACGGCGTGATCGAATGCGCAGGCAGCATGAACTGGGTGATGCGCCAGTAATGCGTGTCGGGCTCGGCATCACGCGCACCGCCGATGACGAAGCCGACCTCATGGTCATCGACCGAGAAGCGCGGCAGCGGGTCGCGGCGCAGCCAGCGGATGCGGTTCTCGTCGGCGGCGGCGGTCATGGTGTCGTTTTTCGCCATTGCCGGCGCCGGCATGTGCAGGAAGGAAAAATGCGCGGTATCGAGCGCGCCTTCCATCGACTGCGCCCAGTTGCACTGCTGCAGTCGCTTGGTCACGAAGCGGTGCGACGCCGGCACCACGCCCGCCTCCAGCCGGGGAGGCTCGGCCGGCATGAGGTCGCGCGGGCCCAGGTAGGCCCACACCATGCCGCCGAATTCGCGCGTCGGGTAGGCGGTGATCGCAAGCTTGCCGTGGTACGCCGAGCCCGGCGGCACATTGGGCATCTCGGTGCACTGGCCGGTGATGTCGTACTTCCAGCCGTGATACACGCAGCGCAGCCCGCCTTCCTCGTTGCGGCCGAAGTAGAGGTCGGCGCCGCGATGCGCGCAGCGCGGATCGACAAGTCCGACCGCGCCGTCGCTGGCGCGGAAAGCGAGCAGGTCCTCGCCCATCACCTTCACGCGCAGGGGCGCACCGTCAGGGTCGGGCAGTTCCTCGCCCAGGGCCACCGGCAGCCAGAAGCGGCGAAAGTAGTCGCCCATCAGCGTGCCGGGGCCGGTGCGCGCGAGGCGCTCGTTGTCGATCGCGGAAAACATGGCGTCGGATTATAGGGACGGGGGCGGGGTGAACGGGGGCCGGGGCGAATCGGGGGGCGTGATGCGATGGCGCCATGTGCGGATGCGATGCGTGGGGCGCGGGACCGCGCGCCGCCCGCGCGGCGCGGCACGCACGGCGCGTCATTCCGCGGCGATGCTGCGGATTTCCAGACGGAACGGGCCGGCCTGCCGGTCGGCGATGAGCACGCCGATGGCGCGCATCTCGTGCATCGCGAGCGCCGGGGCTTCCACCGTGCGGCCACGGAAGCTGGCGGCGAAATCCGCAACGCTGAAGCTTACGGTGGCCCAGTCCGGCGGGGCGACGAAACCGGCCTGGTATTGCGGGCCGGCGTTGTTGTCCTCGGCCTTGAGCGTGAGCTTGTAGCGCTGCCCGTCGCCGCGCAGCGTCACGCGCAGGCTGCGGGTGCCGGGCGGGATCGTCACGGGCCCGCGGAACGAGGCGAAGCCGCCGTTGTTTTCCAGCGAGACGATGCCTTCGAACACCAGGCTGCCGGCGGACTGCGCAAGCTGCGAACTCGACACCCCGCCCATGACGCCGTCGTTGATGACGCGAAAGCCACGCGCGGCAGCCGGCCGGGAAAAATCGGGCATGGGTTCGGCGGCATGCGCGGCGACGTTGCACGCCAGCAGCGTCGGCAACAGGAGTTTCAGGGGGTGCAGGGAACGGAACATCCCGGCATCATGCGCCAGGGGCGGCCCGCAAGGCAAGCCTCGGCGCGAAAGACCGCGCCGGGCGGGCGCTACCGGGCCGGCGTACGTCCCCAGGTGCCGCGCCACAACCCGCTGACCACGAAAAACAGCGCGGCCACGCCGGCGGCACCGGCAAAGACCGCGCAGAACGCCGCCATGTAGGCAGGAAGCGCCGCGGCGCCGGCGGCCAGCCGTCCCGCTTCGACCACCTGCACCGCGGAGGTGAGCAGCGAGGCGCCCAGGACAACGCCGATCGTGCGCGTCACCATGGTCAGGCTGCCGGCCACACCGCGCCTGGCAGGCGGCAGCGCCGCCACCACCAGGTCCGAATACGCCACCTGATACACGCCGAGGCCCAGGCCCTGCAGCAACAGGCATCCGGCCATCAGCGCCACATCGGGCACCGGCGGCCACAGCGCGATGGCCGCCAGCCCCGCGATCACCGCCAGGCCGCCGGCAAGCGCGGCGCGGCGCACGCCCAGCGCGCGAATCAGGGCGGGCACCATTGCCGAACCGCCCAGTGCGCCGAGCGCCCAGAACGCCAGCAACCCGCCGCTGGCCAGCGGCGACCAGCCGCCCATGCGCGCGAGGTAATAGGGCACCACCAGCGGAATGGCGAAGCTGGTGAACTGCACCACCACGTTGCCGGCGTTGTGCAGCACGAAGGCCGCGTCGCGCAGCAGGGGGCGCGGCATCAGCGGGGCGGCGCCGGCGCGCACCAGGCGCGCGAGCAGGGCCAGGAGGACCATGCCGCCGCCCGCCAGCGGCAATGCCGGCCAGAGCCAAGCCGCCGGACCCAGAACGGCGGGCACCAGCAGCAAGAGGCCCATGCCCCCGGCCAACAGGCCGGCCGCGCGCGCGTCAAAGGCGGCGGGCGGGCCGGCGGGCGGCGCGCGCAGGGCGCGCGCGAGCATCGGTACGCAGGCAAACGCGGCGAGCATGATGGGCACACGCATCCAGTACACGCCCGGCCAGCCCAGCCAGCCCACCGCCAGCCCGCCGGCCAGCGGCGCCGCCACGCCGGCCAGCGCGGCCATGCCGGCGTACGCGGAGAGCGCCCAGGTACGACGTTCCTCGGGGAACAGGGCCGTCGCCAGGGCCGGCGCGCAGGACAGCGTCAGCGCCACCGCCACCCCCTGCAGGGCGCGCGCCGCCAGGAGCGTCGGATAGGTGGGCGCCAGGGCGCACAGGGCGAAAGCCACCGCGCCCAGCAGCACGCCGGCGCGGAACATGCGCAGGTGCCCGATGCGGTCGCCGAGGGCGCCGCATGCGAGCATCAGGCTGCCGTAGGTCAGCACGTAGCAGACCGCCACCCAGCGGATGCCGCGCGCATCCAGGCCGAATGCGTCGGTGATGGCCGGGAAGGCGATGTTGACGGCGAAATCGAGCGGCGCCGCCGACGCCCCCAGGCCCACCACGACCAGGCCCGCCAGGGCGCGCCGACGCGCCGGCCCGGATGGCTGCACGCGCTTCAGCGCGCGCTCCCGGCCCCGGGCTCGGCCGGAGGCGCGGGCCTGCCCGCCGTGTCGGGGCCGCGCGGCGCCGCCGTGGTCATCGCTGCTCGCGATAGGGTTCCTCGAAGGCGAGGAAGTCGCGCTCGGCCAGCGCGTCGGCGATCCAGGCGGCCACGCCGGGCAGGGCGCAGACCGACTCGATGTAGCGGGCGATCAGCGGCGGCACCGGCAGCGCATAGGTGCGGATGCGCATGCATACCGGGGCGAAATACGCGTCGGCGATGGAAAATTCGCGGAACAGCAGGGGCCCGCCATGCGCTTCGAGCAGTTCGGTCCACATGGCGACGATGCGCGCCAGGTCGGCGCGCACCTCCGGCTTTTCCGCCAGCACGCGCGCGCCGATGTGCGGCAGCGAAGCCTCGATGTTCATCGGGCAGGCGCTGCGCAGGGCGGCGAACCCGGAATGCATCTCCGCGCAGACGCTGCGCGCACGGGCGCGGTGCCGCATGTCCTGCGGCCAGAGCCGCGCCTCGGGAAACTTCTCGGCCAGGGTCTCGACGATGGCCAGGGTGTCCCAGACCGTGAGGTCGCCGTCGACGAGCACCGGCACGCGCCCGGCCGGATTGACCGCCTCGATCGCGCGCTTGAAGGCCGAGTCCGCGTCGAAGGAGTCGAAGCGCACCATCACGGTCTCGAAGGGAATGCCGGCCTGCCTGAGCAGTACCCAGGGGCGCATCGACCAGGAAGAATAGTTCTTGTTGCCTATGTAGAGCTTGAGCATGACATCTCCGTGACTGGGGAGCGGGCGCGGCACCGGCGCGGACTAGCGGCTAACATAGCAGAACAACCTCTCCCGCAAGCCGCCGCGCACGCGGCGCGACTCCCCTGGAATACCTGGTCATCCTAGCCGTCGGCCTCGCCGCCGGCACCATCAGCGGCATCGTCGGCTTCGGCTCGTCGATCATGCTCATGCCGGTGCTGGTGGTGGTGTTCGGCCCGCTCGAGGCGGTGCCGATCATGGGCGTGGCCGCGCTGATGGCCAACTTCTCGCGCGTCCTCGTGTGGTGGCGCGAGACCGACTGGCGCGCCACGGCCGCCTACTCGGCCGCCGGCGTGCCGGCCGCCGCGCTGGGCGCGCGTACGCTGCTGGTGCTGCCGCCGCGCCTGATGGAAGCCCTGCTGGGCGCGTTTTTCATCCTGATGATCCCGGCGCGCCGCGCGCTCCTGGCGCGCGATTACCGGCTCAAGCTCTGGCAGCTGGCCTTGGTGGGCGCGCCGATCGGCTACCTCACCGGCATCGTGGTCTCGACCGGACCGATCAATACGCCGTTCTTCCTGGCCTACGGGCTCACCAAGGGGGCCTTCCTGGCCACCGAGGCGGCCGGGTCGCTGGCGGTGTATATGAGCAAGGCGCTGGTGTTCCGCAGCTTCGGCGCCCTGCCGCTGGCGGCGGTGGCCAAGGGGCTCATCATCGGCACCTCGCTGATGGCAGGCTCCTTCCTGGCCAAGCGCTTCGTGCTGCGCCTGGAGGCCGACCGCTTCCGGCTGTTGATGGACGGCCTGCTGCTGCTGTCCGGCCTATCGATGCTGGCGGCGGCGCTGGCCTGAGCCTCGGCTTGCGCCGGCGCGGCGGATTGCCGGCATCGGCCGGGTTCGACATCCGGGAGGCCCGTCGCCCGCCGGTGGGCAACGGCGCACCCCGGCCGGGGTCTGGTCAGGGCCTGGTTCAGTTCACGCTCGATCCGGGCAGCAGGTTGTAGTCGGCCCAGAAGGTGACGGTCTCGCGGATAACGTCGGTGAATTCCTCGAAATCGAGCGACTTGCGCAGGTAGGCATTGGCCCCCTTTTCATAGGCCATGGTGATGTCGCTCTCGCGCGCGCTGCCGCTCAGCATCACCGCCGGAATGGCGCGCAGGCGCTGGTTGGCGCGCATCAGCGCGATGACCTCGTCGCCCTTCAGGCCGGGCATGTTGAAGTCCACCAGCACCAGCGCCACCGGCGCGGTCTCGACCGAATTGGCCAGGGCGGCGGCCTCCAGGTGGCGCAGCGCCTCTTCGCCGGTGTTGAAGACCCGCAACTCATGGATGAAGTTGCACTGGTCGAAGGCCATGCGCAGCAGAGTCTGGTCGCCCGGGTCGTCCTCGACGGCGATGATGGCGCGCTTGTTCATCGGTTCCTCCTTGCGTGATCGGCGCGCGGAAGGCGCCAGCGTTGATTGTGTCGCATGAACATCAAAGGGTCCCGGATGTTTCCCTGTTTCCCGGCAGACAAACAAAAAAGCTTGCGCCGGCCCCCTCCTCCGCCCCGAACCACAGGCGGCGGCCATGCTTTTCCAGCACCCGTCGCGCGATCGCCAGACCGATGCCGGTGCCGGGAAAGTCGCCTTCGGCATGCAGCCGGCTGCCGACCCGCATCAGCTTCTCCGCATACCCCATGGCAAAGCCGGCGCCGTTGTCGCGGATGCCGAATCCCGCGCCATCGGCCGCTTGCTGGGGATCGATCACGATTTCCGGGGCAGCCCGCTTGCTGCTGAACTTGACGGCATTGTCGACCAGGTTCTCGATGACGATGCGCAACAGCCTTTGGGTCGGCCCGGACGACGGGCAGGCGGCTGATCTTCCAGTTCACCGCCGCGGCTCCGGGCGGTAGCACAGCCGCGGCGATCTTCTCTTCACAGGACAGCAGCGCGGCGAAGCCGGCGCTGCCGTGCAAGGGCGCGCGCAGGTCGTGCGCGATCGTCGCATTGAGGATGTCGAGGGCCTGCACCGCCTGCTCGAGCGAGGCAACGCGCGCGTGCGGGACGCCCTGCGGAAGCGGCCCCGCCGCGGCCCGCAGCGAGAACCGATCGCAGGCGTCGACACCGATGAAGGCCACCGGCGCGTCGCACAAGGTGGCCGCCAGGGCGACCAGGCCATCAAATTCCCGCGCCTGCTCCCAGCCGGCAGGGTGGGCCGGCAGGGGCGCCAGGTCGGACAGCCCGCTTCCGTTCATCGGGTCGGCAGCATCATGCCGATACGGTTGCGCCGGCGCGCCGACTTCTCGGCAAACACATCGCCCCCCGCTGCCAGCGCGAACTGGCGCACCAGCCACAGCCCGATGCCCGGGCCGGGCACTGCGTCGGCCGCAAAGCCGGCCCGAAACAGCCGGCTGGCGGCATCGACCGCGGTACGCCGGCCGCGGTCTTCGACGGACAAGCGGAGCATGCGCGCCGGCGGCGCCGCCCGCCTTGCCCTGCCGGGGGGTCCGGACGGGTCCGGGACATCTCCGCGGCAGCACTCGATGCGCACGGGGCCGCATCCGTCCATGGCCTGCGAGGCGTTGAGCAGCAGGGCGTTGACGGCCAATTCAAGATAGGCGGGGTCGGTGTGCAACTCCGACAGGCCGTCCTCGACAGCGAACTCGAGCGCATGGCCCGGCCCCAGCAGGTTGGAAAAACCCTCTGCTCGGGCGCTGAAGAAAGCCTGCGGGCTGACCGTACGGGCACGGAACTCGCGCCAGTGGGAGACGGCGGCCAGATGGCCGGAAAGCCGCTGCGCGCGACCCAGGGCGGCCATGACATCGGCCAGGATGGCGCGCGACTCGGCGCCGGCCTGGTCGTCGGCGAAATTCAGCAGCGCGAGGTTGCCCTTGGATACCGCGAGCAGGTTGTTGAGCATATGGGCGAAGGAGCGCGCCACCGAGGCGATGGCTTCGAGCGTCTCCTTGTGGGCGCGCAGGACCGGTTCGGCCGGCGCACCGGAAGCCGCGGTGCTTTTCGACTGCGCGCTCACGGTCGGGTTCCTCGCAGGGCAGGCGCGGCGCAGCATCGGCCGGGGCCTCGGATGCGACGCGCGCTCATGAACCGCCGCGGCGCGACTGCCTGCGCCCCGGCGGGCTGTCTCAAGGGATTATGATAACGTGTAGGGTCCATCGGATGTTGCGCCGACACGCACATCCCAGCCGAAAGTGTAGGGCGCGCAGCCAGTGCGACGAGCAAAGTTTTGTAAACCACAGCGGCGTGCCGGCTTCGGGCCGCTACTGCGGCGCCATCGCCAACCCGGCGTGAGCCCGGGCATACGGCACCGCACCCCCCGCCACGGCGCCCGCCGCTGACGAGAGTCGCGATGCAGGACCAACCTCTTCCTGCGGGCGCCGCGGACTCGGGCGGCGACATGGTGTGCGCCGACCCCGCCCCCGTCGTGGCGGTCCTCGAGGACGATCCCGCCATCCGCGCCCTGCTGCAGCGGCTGCTGGGTGCGGAGTACCGGCTCGCCTTCGTCGACGACGCCGAGCAGCTGCGCCGGCTTCTCGAGGACGGGATCACCGCGCTGGTGCTGCTCGACATCCTGCTGCCGTCCGACAACGGCATCGCCATCGCCCGGACGATCCGCGCCAGCTCGGACGTTCCGCTCGTTTTGCTGTCAGGGCTCACCTCGGCGGAGATGATCGCCGCGGGCTTGAACGTCGGCGCCGACGACTACGTGACCAAGCCCTTCGATCCGCTGGTGCTGCGCGCGCGCATGCGCAACGCGCTGCGCCGCGCTGCGCCCGCGCGCCGGACGCCAAGGCATGTGCTCCTCCGTTTCGCCGACTGCACCTGCGACCCGCTGGCGCGCACCGTGACCCATCCCGCCGGCCGCAGCGCGCACCTCACCGAGAAGGAAGTGCAACTGTTCATGGCGCTGGCGCGCCGCGCCCGGGCAGTGGTCGACCGCGACGAATTGTCGCGCCTGCTCACCGGCGGCGAGTGGTCGCCGCTCAACCGCGCGCTCGACGTGCACGTGAGCAACCTGCGGCGCAAGCTCATGGCCGTGATGCAGGCGGACTCGGTGATCACCAGTTTCCGGGGTGCCGGCTACATGCTGCGGGGCGACGTGCGGTTCGATGAGTGAGCGCGCCGGCGCGCGGGGCGGCACGCGCACCCGCATCGACTGGCGCCGGGTCTTCACCAGCCCGCTGGTCGTGGCCGCCGTCGGCATGGCCGTCGGCGTACACATCCTGCTCTACGTCCTGTACCGCGATTCCGAGCGCGACGCCATCAGCGCCGCGGAGGGAACCGTTTCCACGCTGGCGTTCGCCCTGGCCCGGCATGCGGAAGGCGCCTTCGGCAGCGCCGACCAGCTGCTCAAGATCGCCCGCCAGGCCTACCTCAGCGAGCCGGAACGCCTGGCGAACATCTACGAACGCCATAACAACGCGGTCGACCGATCCTTGTTCCCGCTCGAGGGCATGATCCGCGCCGATGGCATCGCCTACCTTTCATCGGCGAGCCCGCGCGACTTCGAAGGCGCCGGGAAGGTCGACTTGAGCGATCGCACCCACTACCGCATCCACCTTTCCACCGGCGAAGACAAGGTCTTCATCAGCGCACCGATCGTCGGCCGGGTGTCCGACAAGCCGGTGCTCAACATGTCGCGCCGCATCGACGGGCCGGACGGCCGGCTGGCCGGGGTGGCGGTGGTTTCGGTGAGCCCGGACAATTTCATCGCGCCATACCGCCAGATCGTCGGCGACACCGGCGTGGTCGCCCTCTACGGGCGCGACGGGGTGGCGCGGGTGCGCATCACCAAAGCCGCCACCGAGTCCGCCATGGACATCAGCGGCACGCCCACCTTCAGCAAGCTGCTCACGGCGTCCGCAGGACATTACGTGGCCACCAGTTCGGTCGACGGGCTGACCCGCTTGTACGCGTTTCGCGCGCTCGACGCCTACCCGTTGATCGTGGTGGTGGGCTTCGGCCTGGCCGAACTGCAGGCGCGCCATGACAGCGGGGCGCTGCAGCGCATGCCGGTGCGCCTGTTCTTCTCCATCGCGGGCATGCTCGGCCTGGTCGTGCTGGCCGTCTGGTCGCGCGTGCTCGGTCAGCGCCTGGAGGACAGCAATCTCGCGCTGGCGCAAAGCGCGCGCGCCGCCGACGCCGCCAATGTCTCGAAATCGCGCTTTCTCGCCGCGGTGTCGCATGAATTGCGCACGCCCCTGCACGGCATCACCGGCCATGCGCAGATGCTCATGGTCGATCTGCCCGAGAACAACCGTGATGCGCGGGAGAGTGCCGGCGCGATCGTCCAGAGCGCCCGCCACCTGCGCAACATCGTCGACGATCTGCTCGACCTGGCCAAGGCCGAGTCCGGGGCGCAGACGCTCAACGTCGGTTCGACGGACATCGGCCTGTTGGTGCGGCAGGTGGCCAATCTGCACGCGGGCGCGGCCCAGGCCAAGGGGCTGCGCCTCGATATCGACTGCGCGGCCGACCTGCCGGCCGCGTTCATGACGGACGCCACCGCGCTGGAGCGGGTTCTGCACAACCTGATGAGCAATGCCGTCAAGTTCACCGCCGGCGGCGCCGTGGGCCTTGCTGCAGCGGTCGCGCCCGGCGGCGGCCTGCGCTTCGAAGTGCGCGACAGCGGCGCGGGCATCGCGCCCGAGCGCCAGGCGCATCTCTTCGAGCCCTACGGCCATTCCACGAGCAGCACCGACGGCGCGGTCAAGGGCACCGGTCTAGGATTGGCGTTATCGGGCCGGCTCGTCGGCGCGCTCGGAGGCAGGCTGGAAGTGGACTCCCGGCCGGGACGCGGTACGACCGTTAGTTTCACGCTGCCGGAACAAGGCGGGAGCAGTCGATCCGATGAAAATCCTGGTCGTTGACGACGACCCGGGCAACCAGGTCCTCGCCCGACGCATGCTCGAGCGCCATCGCGGCGTCGAGCTGGTCCGGGCGGTCAAAGGCGGCGGGGACTGCCTGGCCGCCGCCCGGCTCGCGCGTTTCGACACCGTCCTGCTCGACATCAGCATGCCGGACATGGACGGCGTGACGGCATGCCGCCGGTTGCGCGCCCTGCCCGGCTACGATACCTGCCGCATCATCGCCTGCACCGCGCACGCGGGCCGCGACGACCCGCTCCGCTACCGGGCCGAAGGCTTTTCCGCCACGCTGACCAAGCCCTTCCTGATCGAAGAACTGTACGCGGCGGCGGGGCTGCCGCAGGCCGGCTATTGCTGACGCGGCGCCGCGCGGGCCCGCCGGGCGCAGCCGGGGAACGGTCAAAGTTTGTAATATCCGTGTCACAACCATGGGGTCGGGCTATGCAGCATGATTCATCGACGTATCGTTAGACTCGCGTTTTGCGCTAGCCGGGCAATCCGGCCCTGGCAGCCCTCCTCCGTCCGCGATGATGACGCCCACCGACGCCATTGAGCCCGCAGACCTGGGGGTACGGCAGCGCATGCCCAGCATCGCGGGCCTCGCGGGCGAAGCAACACAGCGCCCGGGCCGGGTCGCGTCGCTGCTGTCGAGTGCGGGCTCGGTCCTCATCTTCAGCGTGCTGGCCATCCTGTCGATCTGGGGCGCCTCGCTCACCTCGATTCTCCTGCTGCGCGATTTCGCCATCGAGGAAAAAAAGCGCGAGCTGGACGGGCTGTCGTCCATGTTGGCCGAGGATGTCGAGCAAAAGATGTACGCCGCCAACCTGGTGCTCAACGTGCTCAGCGATTACGCCGCGAAACCCGCCCTCGCCGACCAGAAGGCCTATCGCGACTACCTGTCCGGACAGGAGGCGCATCGCACACTGGTGGAAAAGGTGGCCGGCAACCCGATCATCGACGTGGCCACCTTCGTGGCCGCCAACGGCGACGTGATGAACTTCACCCGCTCGTTTCCGCCGGCAAAGATCAATCTCGCCGACCGCGACTATTTCGTGGCCCACGCCGCGCGGCCGGGACTGGGCACACACGTCAGCGTCCCGGTGCACAACCGCGGCAACGGCAAGTGGGTGTTCTACATCAGCCGGCGCATCGACAACCCGCAGGGACAGATGCTGGGCCTGGTGCTGGTGGGCGTTTCGGTCGAGGTCTTCTCGGACTTCTACCGCCGCATCGGCGAGCAGCTCGGCGCCGGCGCCTCGATCACGCTGTACCGCGACGACCTCACCCTGCTCACCCGCTGGCCGATGCGCGAGGAACTGGTCGGGCGCAAGAACCCGTCGAGCGTGACCGCCGGCATGCTCAGCCGCGGCCTCAAGCACGAGGTGCTGTTCGCCGACTTCCCGCGCATGACCGAGGGCGGGGAGGCCCAGCGGCGTCTCATGGCCCCGCGCATGGTGCAGCGCTTCCCGTTCATCGTGACTCCCGGCATGACCGAGGAAGCCTATCTCGCCAAATGGCGCACCTACGCCAAGGCCATCTCGGTGGTGGCCCTGCTGTGCACCGCGCTGGTGCTGCTGAGCATCTTCCGCATGCTGAGCATTTTCCGCGAACGCGATGCCTCGCTCCGGCTCAACGCGCAACTGCGCGCCGAGGCCGAGGAGGCCGCCGAACGCCTGCGCGGTTCGGAGGAGCGCCAGCGCCAGTATGCCCAGGCGGTCATCAAGCTCAATGCGGGGCTGGAGAAGCGGGTGGCGGAGCGCACCCACGCGCTGCGCCTGGCCAACCAGGAACTCGAGAGCTACTCCTACTCCGTCGCCCACGACCTGCGCACCCCCCTGCGCATGATCGTCGGCTTCTCCCAGATCCTGCGCATGCGCTACGGCGATGCCCTCGACGCCGAATTCCGCCGCATGCAGGAGGACGTCACCCGCGCCGGCAAGAACATGGGCGCCCTGATCGACGAACTCCTCGCCATGGCCCGCGTCGGACAGGGTCCCGTCGAGCGCGCCGACACCGACCTCTCCGCCCTTGCACAGCAGGTATTCGACCAGCTCCCCGCCCCCGTCGACAAGCCGCGCGCCGCCTTCACCGTCGCCCCCGGCCTCACCGCCCAGGCCGACGCCACCCTGATCCGCGCCGTGCTCTTCAACCTGCTCTCCAACGCCGTCAAGTACAGCGCCCAGAACCCCGAGCCGCGCATCGAGTTCGGCGCCACCGGCGAGGGCGACGAGCGCACCTACTTCGTCCGCGACAACGGCATCGGCTTCGACATGGCCGCCGCCGACAAGCTGTTCCAGCCCTTCCAGCGCCTGCATGCCGGCTCCCAGTACCCCGGCATGGGCATCGGCCTGGCCACCGCCCGCAAAATCATCGAACGCCACGGCGGCCGCCTCTGGGCCGACGCCTCCCCCGGCCACGGCGCCTCGTTCTTCTTCACCCTGCGATGACCCGGATTCCGCCACCGCCGGGTCGGCTCGAGCCATGACCCGCGTCGCCACCGGCCAGCGCGCCGGCATGGGAGCGGCGAGCTATGCCCGCCTGGTGTTCGCCTTCATGGCCCTGTTCATCCTGGCCACGGTTGCCGGGCTGTTCTACGCGCGCGTCCAGGAACGCGCCAGCCTGCTGGCGCTGCAGACGCAGCGGGTGCAGGGCGAGGCGCTGGTGTTCGAGGACCATGCCTCGCGCACCCTGCAGCTGATCGAAAACACCCTACTGGCGCTGCGCGGCAGCATCGACGAGCCGCTGCAGCAGATGCCGCGCGCGCGGCTCGAGGCCGTGCTCGACCGCCTGCTCGTCAACCAGCCGGCGATTCGCTCGATCTCGGTGATGACGGCCGTCGACGGCATCCGCGCCAGCACCAATTCCCGCAACGTGGGCCAGCGGGTCGATCTCGCCAACATGCTGCCGCCGGACCCGCAGACGGGCGACCGTTCGGCCCTGCGCATCGGCCCGGCCTGGGAGGGCCGCGATATCGATGACGGCCAATTGGCGACCGGCCGTGCACCGCAAGGACGCCCGCCGCCGCGATTCATTCCGCTGGCGATGCGCCTGGGCCCGTCCATCGATCCGGTATGGGTGGTCGCGACCCTCAATCCGGACTACCTGGCCAGCCGCAACAACCGCACGGGCGACGGCGCGGCCGAGCAATACCTGATGGCACGCCTCGACGGGGCGGTGCTCCTCGCCAGCGATGAACGCCGGATCGGCAGCACACTGCCGCCGACGGGGCGCCCGGGGAGCTCGCGGGCCGAGAACATCGGCCTTGACCTGGATGACGGCATCACCGCGCTCCGGTCTTCGGACCGCCACCCGTTTTTCGTCTGGATCCGCTTCGACAGCCAGGCCGTTCTCGCCGCCTGGCGGATGCGCACGATGCTGCTCGTCAGTATCGCGGCGTTCGTTCTCGCCACGACCGTCGGCGTGACGCTTCTGCTGCTGCGACGCATCCGCGCCGACGAGATCGCCGAACGCGAGCAACAGGACACCATCCGCCTGCTCTCGGAGGCGATGGAACAGAATCCCAACGGCATCCTGATCATCAACGCCGCCGGGCTCGTGGAGTACTGCAACGCGCGCTTCTGCGTCCAGTCCGGCTACGCCGAGGCCGAAACCATCGGAGAGCGGATCGAGGCCATGGACCACGAGCGCATGCTCGAGGACGCCGGCGCGCGCAACCGCGAACTCCGCGACGCCTTGAAAACGAGCGCCTTCCAGACCAGCCTGGTGGTGATGCGGCATCGCAATGGCGAGCGCTACTCGGTCAATGTCACGCTCGCGCCGCTGCGCGACGCGGCCGGACGCGTCACCCACCATCTGCGCATCGAGCACGACATCAGCGAGCAGATCAAGGTGTTCGCGGAGCTCAATGCGGGGCTGGAGAAGCGGGTGGCGGAGCGCACCCACGCGCTGCGCCTGGCCAACCAGGAACTCGAGAGCTACTCCTACTCCGTCGCCCACGACCTGCGCACCCCCCTGCGCATGATCGTCGGCTTCTCCCAGATCCTGCGCATGCGCTACGGCGATGCCCTCGACGCCGAATTCCGCCGCATGCAGGAGGACGTCACCCGCGCCGGCAAGAACATGGGCGCCCTGATCGACGAACTCCTCGCCATGGCCCGCGTCGGACAGGGTCCCGTCGAGCGCGCCGACACCGACCTCTCCGCCCTTGCACAGCAGGTATTCGACCAGCTCCCCGCCCCCGTCGACAAGCCGCGCGCCGCCTTCACCGTCGCCCCCGGCCTCACCGCCCAGGCCGACGCCACCCTGATCCGCGCCGTGCTCTTCAACCTGCTCTCCAACGCCGTCAAGTACAGCGCCCAGAACCCCGAGCCGCGCATCGAGTTCGGCGCCACCGGCGAGGGCGACGAGCGCACCTACTTCGTCCGCGACAACGGCATCGGCTTCGACATGGCCGCCGCCGACAAGCTGTTCCAGCCCTTCCAGCGCCTGCATGCCGGCTCCCAGTACCCCGGCATGGGCATCGGCCTGGCCACCGCCCGCAAAATCATCGAACGCCACGGCGGCCGCCTCTGGGCCGACGCCTCCCCCGGCCACGGCGCCTCGTTCTTCTTCACCCTGCGCGGGGAGGCGCAGGATTCAGGCGCGAGCGCCGGCGCCTGTTAGACTGCTCAGCGCTTCCGATATCGGCGTACGGTTTCCGATACGGCGGGCGCATCCGCAGCCAACCCCGCAGCACCAGTCAGGATGTGCCCCCGTGAATGACAAGATCGAAACGCTCGCCACCAGCCTGTTCATCAGCATCGTCGGCACCGGCTACTCCGACAGCGTGATCCGCAGCGACCTGACCCGACCCAAGGGGCCGGGCCTCTACGCCGCCCTGGCGATCGACCTGGCCACCGCGTTCTGCGCCGCCGTCGAAAAGAAAAAGGTCGAGGACGCCGGCGTCCAGGCTGCCTGATGCCCCCGGCCGGGGCCGGGGGCATCAGGCAGGCGAATCGTCACCCTCGAGCGACATGCCGGCCACGGCTTCGAGCGCGTCGCGGCCGCCCTGCATGAATTGGCTGAAGCTCAACTTGGTCATCACCTTGTCGCGGGTGACCAACGACCAGGCGACCGTGCACGACACCTCGACGATGCGCGCCTGCGCCCCGCGGCGCGGCGCCGACAGCATGATCACCAGGCGCACCTTGGCGCCGCGGCCCATCAGGCTCTCCGACTCGAACACCACCCCGCCGGGTTCGATCTCGCGGACGCGCCCGCGCCGGCCGCTGCCTGGTGGCGCATCGGGCGGGAGCGCCACCGCCCGCCAGCCGACCAGCAAGCGCTCGCCAGCGGACTTTCTCTTGGGCGGGTCCATGGGCTGTGTCAGGCGCCGGCAGGCGGACGCTGCTACTGTTTTTCGATCTTGCGCGCCTCGACCAGGCGCCTCCACTTGCCGATCTCGACTTCCACATAGGTGCGCATCTCCTCGGGCGTGCCGCCGCGCGCCTCGCCGCCCAGGTCGGCAAAGCGCTTTTTCGTGTCGGGATCGTTGAGCGCCTTGCGCACCTCCGCGTTGATGCGGTCGACCAGGGGGCGCGGCATGCCCGGCGGGCCGCCGATGCCGAGAAAGGATGTCATCTCGAATCCCGGCAGGAACTGTGACATGGGCGGCACCTCCGGCAGGAAGGTCGAACGTTCCCGCGAGGTGACCGCCAGCGCCCTGAGCTTGCCGGCCTTGACCTGCGGCAGCGCCACCGTCATGGTCTCGAACATGGCGTCGATGCGGCCGGCCATGATCTCGTTGATCGGCCCGGTACCGCCGCGGAATGGCACATGCAGGGCGTCCGCGCCGGCGAGCGAATTGAACAGCTCGACCGACAGGTGATGGATCGAGCCGATGCCGGCGGACGCGAACGACAGCTTGCCGGGCGCCGCGCGCGCGGTGCGGATGAAGTCCTCGGCATTCTGCTGCGGCGCCGTCGGACTGACGACGAACACGAACGGATAGAAGGTCAGCGTGGAAATGAAGGTGAAACCACTGATCGGGTCGTAGGGCAGGCTCTTGAGCATCGCGGCCTGGGTGGGATAGCCGCCGGTGATGATGAGCAGGGTGTAGCCGTCGGGGGCCGACTTGTTGACGAATTCGTTGGCGGGGACGCCGCCGGCGCCGGTGCGCGGTTCGACCACCACTTCCTGTCCCAAGAGCGGCGATATCTTCTGCGCGATCAGGCGGGCGACGATGTCGGAGCTGCCGCCGGCGGCGAAGCCGTTGACCAGCCGGATCGGCCGGTTCGGATAGGCCTGCGCGTGCGCAACGGCGGCGGCCAGGAGGAGGAGTGCGGCGGTTGCGGCTTTGCGGATCATCTTCATGGGGCCTCTGGTTGCCGGCTTCACACGGGAACCCGGGTGACGTCGTAGGTGAACAGCCATTCGTAGCGCTCGGCGACGCGCGCTTCGTTCCATTCGCGGTCCACATAGGCGCGCGCGCCTGCGGCGTCGGCAAGTTCGGGATTGTGAAAGCGCCTGGTGTTGGCGGCCGCGCCTTCTACCATGCGGGTGGTGCGCTCGCGCCGCGCGGCTTCATAGCGTTCCAGCGCCATGGCCACGTCGCCATGCGCGGCCAGCGCGCGGGCCAGGATGAAGCCGTCCTCGATGGCCATCACCGCGCCCTGCGCGAGAAAGGGCAGGGTCGAGTGGCAGGCGTCGCCCAGCAGGCTGACGCGGCCGACGCTCCAGCGCGGCAGGGGCGGTCGATGCATCAGGGCCCACTTGTGCGGCACGTCGATGGCGCGGATCATCAGCTGGATATCCTCGTGCCAGCCGGCGAAGTCGGCGGCGCATTCGTCGGCGCTGCCGGCCACGCTCCAGGACTCGACCCGCCAGTCGGCGCGTTCGCGCACCCCGGCGAAGTTCATCAGCCGGCCGCCGCGCAGCGGATAGTGGACGATATGCCCGCCCGGACCCACCCAATTGGTGCCGACCATGCGGCGCATGCGCCCGGGCAGGCGCTCCATGGGGATGACGCCGCGCCATGCCATCAGGCCGGTGAACTCGGGCCTGTCCTTGCCGAACAGGCCCTGGCGGATCGCCGAGTGCACGCCGTCGGCGCCGATGAGCGCGTCGCCATGCGCGGGCCCTCCGGCGGCCTCCAGGTGCAGGGTGACGCCGTCGGCATGCTGCGCAAAGCCGCTGCAGCGCGCGCCCAGATGGATGGCATCCGCCTTGATCGCGCGCACGCCGGCCGCCAGCACCGCGAGCAGGTCGGGCCGGTAGACGGTGAAGTAGGGATAGCCGTAGCGCTCGACCGACACCGCACCCAGATCGAACAGTTTCCAGGTGTCCCCGGTGCTCCACAGGCGCACTTCCTTGCCGGTGGCCTCGCACGCCAGCCGCGCGAGGGCCTCGCCCAGGCCGAGCGCGTAGAGCGCGCGATTGCCGTTGGCCGAGAGCTGCAGGCCGGCCCCGACCTCCCTGAGTTCGGCCGCCTGCTCGTAGACCTCGACATCGAAGCCCTGCTTCAGCAAGGCCAGCGCCGCGGCCAGGCCGCCGATGCCGGCCCCGACCACCAGAATGCGCTTGCCCATGCTCAATCGACCCTGGCGCCGGAGGCCTGCACGGTCTTGTCCCAGCGCACGATCTCGCTGTCGATGAAGCGGGCGAATTCCGCCGGGCTGCTGGCGGCCGGCGCCAGGCCGAACCTGGTGAGCGTGTCGCGCGCCTCCGCATCCGACAGCGCCCGGCGCAGGGCGCCGTTGAGCGCGTTGACCACCTCGACCGGCGTGCCGGCCGGCGCCACCAGGCCGCTCCAGAAACTGACCTGGAAGGCCGGCAGCCCGGCCTCGGCCACCGTGGGCACGTCCGGCAGGGACGCGTCGCGCGCCGCGCCGGTCAGCGCCAGGGCGCGCAGGCGCCCGGCCCTGATCTGCGGCGCGAGGGTGACGATGCCTTCGAAAATGACCTGCACCTCGCCGCTGGCCGCCGCCTGCAGCGCCGGGCCGCCGCCCTTGTAGGGCACATGGGTGAGCTGCGTGCCGGACAGGCTCTTGAACAGTTCCGCGGCAAGGTGCGGCGGGGTGGCGTTGCCGGCCGAGCCGTAGTTGAGCGCGCCCGGCCTGTCCTTCGCCAGGGCGATCAACTGCGCCAGGGTCTGCGCCGGCAGGCCGGCATTGACCGCCACCAGCAGCGGGCCGCTGGACACCAGGCTGATCGGCGCGAAGGACTTGCGCGGGTCGTAGCCCAGCTTGCGGTAGAGGCTGGGCGCCATGGCCAGCGTGCTGGTGCTGCCGTAGAGCAGGGTGTACCCGTCGGGGCCGGCCTGCGCGACCGCCTCGGAGCCGACGGTGCCGCCGGCGCCGGCACGGTTCTCGACGACGAACTGCTGGTTGAAGGCTTCGCTAAGCTTGGCGGCGACAAAACGGCCGACCACATCGGTGGGCCCGCCGGGCGGGAAAGGCACGACGATTTTCACCGGCTTGGCGGGATAGGCCTGCGCCGCCGCACCCGTCGCGACGGGTGCGGCGGCAAGCCACAGCGCCCCGAGCGCGGGGCCGAACAAGCGCAAGATCACCCTGCTTTCCCTCTCTCTTGTGGCGGTGCCAACACACCGATTGTATCGACGGCACAGGCCGCGCGGCGCCCGTGCGGCCCGGCGGCGGGACCGCGACGCGCCTACATGGCCGCGGCCGGGCTTTCCTCCTGCTGCAGCGAGAAAATCGAGGTGTAGCCGCGCGACCAGTCGGGCGGCATCAGGCAGGGGCGCGGGTCGTGGTGCGCATAGGCCGCCGGCTTGCCGCGCAGGATCGCCTGGTCATGGCACGACTTGATCGGATTGCCGGTGTAGGGAAAGGCGTCCGCCGAGGTCAGCGTGTAGAGCAGCAGCGGGCGGCCGAGGTCGGAATCGTTGCGCGGCGACCCGTGAACGGTCCGGCAGTTGTGCAGGGTGAGCGAGCCGGCCGGCCCGGTGAGGTAGACGGCGCGCGACGTGTCGAGCCGCGCGACATCGGCCTCGGACAGGCAGCCCACCCATTTGCCGCTGGCGTCGTACTGGCTAGGCATGGGCTCGATGCGGTGGCTTTGCGGAATCACGCCGAGCGGGCCCTGTTCCATACCGCAGTCGTAGATGTACGTGCCCACGGTCAGCGGCGAATAGTTGGTATGCGGCCAGAAGGAGATGTCGTAGTGCCACTTGACCTCCTCGCCGCCCTGCTTCCACTTGAAGTTGAGCTTGGAGTGATGGAACTTGACGTCCGGCCCGACCAGGTCGGCCACCGCGTCGGGCAATACCGACTTGTTCACATACTCCCAGAACACCGGATGCTGCTCCACCGGGTTGCTCACCCGGCGCAGGCGCGGCGCATCCGGGCGGTGGTCGGGCTCCAGGTCGAAGATGCGGTCGGACACGCTGATCTTGCGGCTGCGCTCGACGAGTTCCTCGGTGGCCGCACGCAGGCGGGCGACCCATTCGTCGCCGATGATGGCCGGCAGCAGGATGTAGCCGTCGTTGAAGTAGGCTTCGCGCTGCGCCTGGGTCAGCACGCGCGGCGCAATGGCGAGGATTTGTTCGGGTGTCATGCAAGCCTCCTGTGTGACATGCGACGCGACCGCCGGGCGCGGTTCAGGCGCGAAATTCCTGCTTGTCGGTCCCCTGGTAGAGCGCCTTGACCTGCCGGTTGACCGACTCGCTGTGGGCCGCAAGCGCGGCGGCATCGAGGTCGGCCGCGGGGCGCGGCTCGTAGTCGAAATGATGGTACTTGTCGGTGCCGCGCACCAGCATTGCGCTGTCGCGCACCTTGGTCTGCCGCACGTAGGTGGGAATGTAGCGGATCGCCAGGCCGATGCGCCGGTCGTGTGTGCGGTTGGCGTCCGAGCCATGCACCAGCTTGATGTGGTGCAACGACATCTCGCCGGCCTCAAGCGGAATGCCGACCGCCCTGGACTTGTCCACCTCCACGGCGATTTCCTGGCCGCGCGAGAGGAGGTTGTCGCGGTGGAAGGTATCCACGTGCGGCAGTTGATCGATCTTGTGCGAACCGGGGATGAACTGCATGCAGCCGTTTTCAGGCGTCGCATCGGTGAAGGCCACCCAGGCGGTGATGACGTCATCGGGGTCGAGCCCCCAGTAGGTCGAGTCCTGGTGCCAGGAGACGAACCCCGGGCTGGCGGCTTCCTTGATGAAGAAGTTGGTGGTCCAGCACAGGATGTCCGGGCCGATCACGCCCTCCACCGCATCCAGGATGGCCGGATGGTGCACCAGCGCGTCGGCCCAGGTGAACAGCAGGTGGGTCTTGTGGCGGAAATTGCCCTGCAGCGGGCGGCCAGCCTGCGCCTCGTGGGTCTCGAGGCAGCGGCGATAGTGCGCGGCCTCGCCGCTCTCCAGCACGCGGACCGGAAAGACATAGCCGTCGCGGTGGTAGGCGCTGACCTGCTCGGGCGTCAAGTGCACGGACATGGCGTCTCCAGATGCCGCCCGGCGCTGACCGGGAGGGCGCGAGCAGGCGGCGGTCAATTGCGCTATGTTACCCAGAACTCGCATTCGACAGCGCCCTGCGCCGGCTTCCCTCCATGACCGCGATCGAACATCACCACGCCCGCCTGTCCGGCGTCGCCCTGCACTACGTCAGCGCCGGCCGCGGCGATCCGGTCGTGCTGGTGCATGGCTGGCCTTCCACCTGGTACGAGTGGCGCCATGTGATCCCCCTGCTTGCCGACGGCTATCGCGTCATCGCGCCGGACTTGCGCGGTCTCGGCGACAGCTCGCGCCCGGCGCAGGGATACGACAAGAAGACGCTGGCCGCCGACCTGCAGGAACTCCTGACGGACACGCTCGGCTTGAAGCAATGGCACCTGGTGGGCCATGACTGGGGCGGCCCGGTGGCCTTTGCGCTGGCCGCCGCACACCCCGAGGCGGTACGCACCCTGGCCATTCTCGACGTCACGCCGCCTGGGATCGGGCCGGACTTCTCCCAGGGCGGCAAACGCTGGCACCATGCCTTCCACATGACGCCCGACCTGCCCGAAGCACTGGTGCAGGGCCGCGAGCGCGAATACCTCGGATGGTTCTACGAATCCTTCTCCTGGCAGCGCGGCGCCATCGGGGCGGCCGACATCGCGGAATACCTGCGCACCTATACGCAGCCCGGCGCGCTGCGCGCCGGGCTGGCTCTTTATCGCAACATGCCCAGGGACATCGAGGACAACCGCGCCCTGCTGGCCGCCGGACTGCGCCTGAGCATGCCGGTGCTGGGTGTGGGCGGCGGGCGCGCCGAGGCGCGCGGACGCGGCGGCGAGCCGGAGGCGGCGTTGCGCGAAGTCGCCGACGATGTGACCGGCGCGGTGATCGCCGACTGCGGGCATTTCATCCCGGAGGAAAAGCCGCGCGAACTGGCCGCCCTGCTGCGGGCGCACTTCGCGCGCGGTTGAAGCGCGTTTTCGCGCAGGCCCCGGTCAGGGCACCCGCATCTCGAAAACCGAACCGTTGTCGTTGCGCAAGGACAGCGCGCCGCACGTGCCGTTCTTCGTGTGCGCCCTGGCGATCAGGTTGGCGAAGCGCAGGCCCAAGCCGGTCCCGTTGCTGGTGAGCGGCTTGTTCTCGGCGACCGCCTTAAGGATGTGCGCCGGATAGCCGTCCGAATCGTCCTCCACCGAGATGCAGAGCATGTCGCCGTCCATGCGCGCGCGGATCACCACGCGCGAGCGCGCGTAGCTGATCGAATTGTGCACCGCGTTGACGAGCGCGAGCTCGAGCATGTTCCGGTCGAAGAACCAAAGGGAGGGCACACCTTCCTCCACCACCGTGTCCACCTGCAGCGGGGTTTGCAGGTAGCGCGCCTGGATGGCCATCTCGGCCACGAAGTCCTCCGGCGAATAGGCGTCCATGGCGTTCAAGATCAGCCCGCCGACATTGCTCTTGTAGATCATGAGCGCCTGCATCAGCCTTTCGGAGACGCGCTGGCACAGGCGGCGTGCTTCGTTAAGCGGCTGATCGTGGTCGGGCGCGCCGGTCCGGGGCACCTGGTCCATGGTGATGGCCATGAGCACGAGGTTGTTCTTCATCTCGTGGAGCAGGGCCGCATAGAGATCCTCGTCCTTCAGATCGTCCATGGGAACATCTTGATCCAGCTGGGCCGTTTCATGCATTCGATCGACTCCTCATTCCACACAGGCGACGTTGAGTTCCGGCGCCTTGAGCCTTTTTTCCACCTCGCGCATGGCGCTGCGCAGTTCGGCCAGTCGGGGGTGGTCCGGCGCCAGTTCCGCCGCATCGCCGAGCATGCGCTTGGCGTTGCCAAGCCGGCCTCCGGAATTTCCGTGCTGCGCGATCAGGCGCAAGGTGGCCCACACCGCGTTCATCAGCACGCGCGGATTGCGCGGCGCGGCCTCGCTTGCCTTCTTGAGAAGGTCCGCGCCCTGCACCAGGTCACCGGCCTGCATCAAGAGGGCGCCCTGCTTCGAGAGTTGCGCAACCTTGCCAGTGGCTTTCTGCAGGATGGTTTGCGCAACCGATTCCTTTCCTGCGTCCCGGTAGATGTCCTTCGCCCTGTTGAGCAGGTCGGTGCTGTCGTGCGCGTTACTCGCCACTTCCTCGAGCAACTGCCCGGCCTCCTGCTCCATGCCGAGGCCGACGCAGACCTGGACCATGTCCATGGCCAAATCCGGCGAGCAACGCCCGCCGGCCGCCTTCCTCAGGCGCAGGGCTTCCTGGACGAGCGCCTGCGCTTCGCGCTGATTGCCGTTCTTGCTGCTGAGCGCGCTCTTGACCACGAGATTGACCAGCTTGCCTTCGTCGTTCTCGGCGAGCTGCTTGGCATTGGCGATGAGCACCTCTCCCGCGGCGCGCGGCTGATCCTGCTCCAGGTACACCCGGGCCAAGCTGCCGACATCGTTGGGGTTGGCGAACACCGAATATCTGCCCTTCTCGATGGCCCCCTTGAACGCCGATTCCGCGGTCTTGAGGTCTTTGTTCTGGTAAGCCACCTCGCCGAGCCTGCGCTGGCGACGCGCCGACTTGGCCGACACCTGGGTGGCGCGGGTCAGGGTTGCCTGCGCGTCCATGGAGCGGTTCTGCGCGAGCTGCACGTCCGCGAGCAGGTCGTAGGCGGCCACCAGGCCAGGATGGTTTTCCAGAACCACCGAAAGCACTTCCTCGGCTTCCTCCTCCTTGCGCTGCAGATGCAGGGTCTTGGCCAGGCCCAATCGCGACCACGGCACGGCGCGCATGGCGGAAATCTCGCTGTAGAGCTCGCCGGCGGCCTGCAAGTCACCCATCGCGATGAGTATCTCGCCCTTGAGCCGCATCGCATCGACCAGGCATTTCGGATTGGTCTTGATGACCACGTTGCACTCGCTGAGCGCTCGTTCGAGGTCGCCGTTGGCGAAGCTCTTGTGGACTTCGCGGAAAGCCTGTTTCTTGACCAGAATGGCTTCCAGGCGGTTGCGCAGGATCTCGCCATTGAAAGGCTTGATCAGGTAGTCGTCGGGCGCGAGCTCCGCGGCGGCCACCACCCGCTCATAGACGCTCTCGGCCGTCACCATCAGGTACACCGTTCCCAGGGTGATCAACTTGCGATAACGCATCTCCTCCAGGACCTGCTGCCCGTCCTTCGCATCGCCGAGGTTGTAATCGCTGATGATGATGTCGTACTTGGTGTTCTTCACGCGCATCAGCGCTTCGTCGCCGGATGCGGCGAGGTCGACCCGGCTCATGCCGAAGCTGGCCAGCGCCGCCTTGAACGCCGTCCGCATGCCGGGGAAGTCGTCAATCACCAAGGCACGTTTGCTCTTGAAATCGATTTGGTCGGTCATTTCATCTTCGCTGCTTTGTCAACGGCAAATCCGCCCGCCAGAGACCCCGATATGCCTCGCCCCGGCCTGCGTTGCAACTGGGCAGGCGATACAGGTGGCCGCATCTCAAGTGCCCCTCGTCTTGGCGCCCTATCCTCCTGACGCGAAGCGGGACCCTATTCGAGCCAGGAGCCGGCAGGGATGCCGGACTATGCGCGGCCCACACCGCAGCCCATGTCGGCGATCCAAGTTCGATGACATCATTCTGGCACCCGCTTTTCCGGATGCATCCGTTACGAAAAGCGGTGTTTTCCGGCCTATTCGGCAAATGCTGCCGGGCGCCCGCGTCCTGTCAGCCGAGC